>CZRM01000141.1_pt1 | contig 34433 bp, 32 predicted proteins | sample 1125721 | NCBI WGS metagenome assembly CZRM01 (sample SAMEA3597868, study PRJEB11362) | Hydrothermal vent metagenome genome assembly | biome: marine hydrothermal vent biome; feature: marine hydrothermal vent; material: ocean water | place: Atlantic Ocean | collected 2010-09-19/2010-10-04 | reverse complement strand
CAAGCAAGCTCCCCGTTGGGACAGCGCGTCGACGTGGCGTGGACTCGGGTAGCCCTTGTTGTCGGCGAATCCGTAACCAGAAAAGCGGCTATCGGCGTCGTGGATGATCCGGTCCCGGGTCACCTTGGCCAACACCGATGCCGCGGCGATGGACAGGCAGGTAGCGTCGCCGCCGGTCACCGTTGTAACCCGGCCGCCGCCTACGAAATCCCAGCTACCATCGAGTAGCACCCGGTCGGGGGTCACGCCGAGCCCGTCGAGAGCCCGCCGAGCCGCCAGCCGCTGGGCCTCGGACATGCCTAGGGCGTCACACTCGTCGTTGGAGGCGTGGCCCACTGACCACGCCTCGGCCCAGCCGGTGATCCGATCAATGAGTGCCTCACGTTCCGCCTCGGTGAGCATCTTGGAATCCCTGACCCCGGTGATCCGCCGGTCCCGGTTGGCCACCACGGCACCGACGGTCAACGGGCCGGCCCAGGCGCCCCTCCCAACCTCGTCTACACCGACCACCAGTCGATGCCCCTCGGTCCAACAGGCCCGTTCGCACGACCTGTCTGGGGCTCTTCCCCGAAGCGCCGCTCGCATGCGGGTCCGGCCGGCCACCTTCCGACCCTACGGGGCTTTCCGCAATGTGTGTTTACCGAGACGTGCCAGGTCTTTCCCGGAACGGTTCAACTGCCGCACGGGTTCCCACAATGCGACACCCCCTAGTCAGCCAGGCTGGTGGTCTGGTTGCCGCATGCGATCCCACAACGCTCAGGGACCGGCCACCTCGGGACCGGATCGTCGGGCCATCAACTCGGCCCACACCTCTACGGGTGGTCGACCTTCGTCGATCACGGCCCGGACCCCATCGGCGATCGGTACCTCGACTGATACCGAAGAAGCCAGTTCACACACCACGCCGGCGGCCGGTGCCCCCTCGGCGACCTGGTCCATCCCCTCCAGTACGTCTGCAGGAGCGCGACCCCGGCCAATCTGTTCGCCCACCCATCGGTTGCGACTCTGCGGGCTGATGCAAGTGGCCAGTACGTCTCCCATTCCGGCCAGGCCGGCCAGGGTCCGGGCCTCACCGCCCAGCGCCTCTCCCAGGCGGGTCAACTCGGCCAAACCGCGGGTAATGAGGGCGGCGCGAGCGTTGTCGCCCGTGTCGAGACCCTCGGCCATGCCAGCCGCCAGGGCGATCACGTTCTTGACCGCTCCACCGATCTCACAGCCCACCAGGTCGTCGTTGGTGTAGATCCGTAACCGGTCGGAGGCCAGCAGGCCCTGAAGCACATCGGATACTGCCGGGTCGGTGGCAGCCACCACGGCGGCCGACGACCGACCCTCAAGGACCTCCTTAGCCAGGTTCGGCCCGGTCAGCACGGCGACCGGCCGACCGGGCAGCACCTCAGAGACCACCTCGGTCATCCTCAGGCAACTGCCCCGTTCGAACCCCTTGGCCAGGCTGACCACCGGCACGGCGGCTCCCAGGGTGGCTTCCGAGCCCTCCAGGACGGCCCGGAAGCCCTGGGTGGGCACGGCAACCAGCACCAGGGCAGCGTCGGAGGTCGCTTCGCCCAGATCGGCGGTGGCCTCCAGGTCCTGTGGCAGGTCGAACCCGGGCAGGTAGCGCTCGTTGCCCCGTCCGGCATTTAGGTCGTCAGCCAACTCTGTTCGACGGGCCCACAGCACAGTCGACACCACCGGGGCCAGTAGGGCAGCAACAGTGGTGCCCCACGATCCGGCCCCGAGCACCGCGACCCGGCTCACCATGAGGCCACCCTACGGGACCGGCCCAGGAGGGAAGGCTCCTAGACTCCGCCGCGGTGCCCGCATCGATAGCCGTACTGATCCCGGTGAAGGCGTTCGCCGACGCCAAAGTCCGGTTGGAAGAGGTGCTTGACGCCGACGCCCGCTCGGCCCTGGCCCGGCGAATGGCCGAAACGGTGGTGGCAGCGGCGGCGCCGCTGCCGGTAACGGTGGTCTGTGACGACGATGAGGTGGCCTCCTGGGCGGCGACCCTTGGAGCGTCCGTAATCCAGGTCGACGAGCCGGGCCTGAACCGGGCCGTGACCACCGGTGTGGCGGCCCTGGCCGACGCAGGATTCGAAACGGTCATCGTCGCCCACGGGGACCTCCCCCGGGCCACCAACCTGGCCCGGTGCGCGGACTTCGACGGGGTGACCCTGGTGCCGGACCGTCACGGCGACGGGACACCGGTCGCCTCGGTTCCTACCGGGGCCGGCTTCCGGTTCGCCTACGGTCCCGGGTCGTTCGCCGCTCACCTGGCCGAAGCGGAACGACTGGGCTTGGCGTGGCGAAGCCTTGTCGACCCGGAGTTGGGCTTCGACGTGGACGGACCCGAAGACCTGGCCGTCCTCGACGACGCCGACTAGTCGGCTTCGACGGCCAGCAGGTCTTCGACGAGGGTCGCCAACTCGACGGGTCGGTCACCCTGGATACTGTGGCCGGCCCCATCGACGGTGGTCACGGCCACGTCGGGTTGGCGTCGGCGGAACTCCTCGACGTCTTCGTCGCCGACCACGCTCCAGCCTCCGCCTAACCACAGGTGCACTGGACAGGTCACCGCGGAGACGGCCTCCCACAGCGCCCCGAAGTCCGGAGCAACCGTTGGCTGTTCCCCGGCTGTTTCGGCTAGGTCGCCGCTGGCAGGTCGGTCCTTCCAGGCCCGTCCGACGTCGTAGCGCCACGACCAGCGCCCGTCAGGAAGTTCCCGGGCGTTGTGGAGCACCCCGCGGCGCAGCGATGACTCGGACCGGGTCGGGTTGTGTTCAACGGTGCGAGCCAGGATCTCGTCGAAGTCTTCAAAGAATTCGGGGCCGTCCACGAAATTGATGATCGGTTCGGCCTTGGCATGGTCGGTTCCCGGGGTGACATCCACGATGCCGAGGCGACGAACTAGGTCGGGCCGTGCGGCGGCCAGGCAGGTGGCGGTCAGCCCACCCAGTGACATGCCGACCACCGCCTGGGCGTTGGGGGCCCACGCCTCGACGGCCCGGGCCACCTCGACGGCCAGCACCGGTGGGGCATAGTCACGCTCCGGCCGCCAATCGGAGTGCCCGTGGCCTGGAAGGTCGACGGCCAGCAGCGGCCGCCCAAGGGCTAGGGCCATCGTGTCCCAGGTGTGGGCGTTCTGGGCGCCGCCGTGGAGTAGCACCAGCTGTGGAGGGGTGTCACCCCACACCAGGGCGCTGATCGACGCTCCGTCAGCGCCCTCCAGGAACCGTCGCTCCACGGCAGGCCGGCCCTCCCAGGCCAGGCCGGCCTCGGCGGCGTTGTCGGCGAACATAGAGAACTCGTCGTAGTCGACCATAAGCGTTGACCATATTGGAACCGCTCCCGGCACGGGAGCCCTGCCGCGCCGACGGCGCACCGTGGGATACTGCAACGGTGAAAATGGTGAGCTTCATCGACATGGTCGACATGACGGCCGACGACACCCGCATCATTGTTGACGCCTTCGAGGCTCACACCCGTGCTCACCTGCCCGACCAGCTGCTCGACATGCTGCGTTCGATGCGCGGCCCGACTTTCGGATACCGGGTCGACCGGTACCGGCACAGCCTCCAGAGCGCCACCCGGGCGTTGCGCAATGGTGAGGACAACGAGATGGTGGTCGCAGCGCTGCTCCACGACATCGGCGACCCGATCGCCCCGGAGAACCACAGCGCGGTGGCCGCTGAGATCCTCCGTCCCTACGTCGCAGAACGCACCCACTGGATCGTCCGGCACCACGGCGTGTTCCAGGGCTACTACTACTTCCACCATATGGGGGGCGACCGTGACGCCCGCGACGCCTACCGGGACCACCAGTGGTTCGACGATTGCGCGGCGTTCTGCCACGACTACGACCAGAACTGTTTCGACCCCGACTACGACGAACTACCCCTCGAGGAATTCGAACCACTGGTCCGCGAGGTGTTCGGTCACCTCCCCACCAAGCCGGCCGCCACCCTGGCCTGAGCGGACCCACCACCACCGACTGCCTTGCGGCTCCTGGGGTCGGCGAACCTACGATTAGACCGTGACCACCACCGGTCGACCATCGGTCGACCTCCTCGACGGCAACTTCTACGTCAGCGACCCCTACCCGACGTACGCCTGGATGCGCGAACACGAACCCGTCTACCGGGACGACGTGAACGAACTGTGGGGCATCTCCCGGTACGACGACATCGTGGCCATCGAACGGGACAAGACCCGGTTCATAAACTCGGACCAGGCCAAGGGCGGCTACCGGCCCAACATCCCCGCCGACCCGTCGATCATTGGCCTCGACGACCCCCACCACACGGCCAGACGCAATCTCGTGTCGCGCCGGTTCACCCCTCGGGCCGTCATGTCCTTCGACGACCACGTCCGCGACGTGGTCGTCGGCCTACTGGAGGCGCTGCCCGACAGCGGCCCAGTGGAGGTCGTCTCACAGTTGGCCGCCCCCCTGCCAGCCCAGATGATCGGTCTGCTCCTCGGGTTTCCCCACGAAGCGTGGCCGAAACTGGCCGAATGGTCCGAACGGACTATCGCCATGGGCGGCGGCCCCCGCTACCACAACGAGGAGGGGATCACCGCAGTGTTCGAGTTTGCCGGGGCGTGTAGCGATCTCTACGAAACCAAGCGGGGGTGCCCGGCTGACGACGTCATGTCGACCTGGATCGAAACGGAGGACCGGGGCCTCGGCGAGTACCCGTTCGGGCTGGACCAGGTCATCTCCGACTGCCTGCTCCTCCTGGACGGCGGTGCGGAAACCACCCGCACGGTGATCGCCCGCACCCTGGTAGAGCTGGCCCGCCGACCCGACGCCTGGGCCCGCCTCCGTGCCGGTGCCGACCTGACGGTGGCCGTCGAGGAGTTCATCCGGTTCACCACCCCGATCCACAACATGTGCCGGGTGGCCACCACCGACGTTGATGTCGCCGGGGTGACGGTGCCCGCCGGGGACCAGGTGTTGCTCATGTACTCGTCGGCCAACCGGGATCCGGCACACTTCCACCGGCCCGAGGACTACGACGTGGGCCGACAACCCAACCACCACCTGGCCTTCGGGCACGGCACCCACTTCTGCCTCGGGGCCTCCCTGGCCCGCTTGGAGATCCGGGTATTCTTCGAGGAGTTCGTCCGCCGGTTCTCATCCCTCGCATTGGCGCCGGGCACCAAACCGGTGGAGATGCCCAACTCGTTCGTCTACGGCCTCAGCGAAGCCCACCTCATCCTGGACCCCGCACCGGCGTCCGACCGATGACCTGCCGGGCCCCCAGGTCGGTGATCACCTCGCCGTCGAGGCCCAACAGTTCGCCCAGCACCTCCTCGTTGTGTTGGCCCAGCGTCGGAGCGGGCCCGCCCAGGGGAAGGTAGCGGCCGTCGATGCGGAACGGTGCTGACGGGTACGGCACTCGGCCAGCGACCGGATGGTCGGCCGACTGGAAGTAACCCCGGGCCTCGAGGTGGGGTGAATCACCGCTCAGGTAGGCGTTGACGGTCGGTGCGGCGGGGATCCCTGCTCCGCTCAGGGCCTCAGCCGCTTCATGCATTGACTGGCCAGAGGTCCACTGTCCGATCACCGCATCAACGTCGTCGTGGTTCTCGACCCGGGCGGTCGAAGTGGTGAAGCGTTCGTCGGCCACCAGTTCGGGCCGGCCTAGAACACCGCAGAGAGCTGCCCAGCGTGTGTCGTCGTGCCCGATCGACACGGCAACCCAGCTGTCGTCCTCACTGGCCGGGTAGACACCGCGTATCCCCGAGGCCGGCGACCGGTTGCCGGCCCGCTCCAGCAGCCGCCCGTTGGCCGACCATTCAACAGCCTGTTCGGCCGCCGCGTTCAACCCAACTTCAACCAGAGGCACCTCGACCATCTGACCCCGTCCGGTGTGTTCCCTTTGGGCCAGCGCACACAGGGTGCCCATTACCGCGTGAGCCCCGCCGAGTGGGTCACAGACCCCCCGGGGCACGATGGGTGGGCCATTGGAATGGCCGGTCAACCAGGCCAGACCGGAGACCTGCTCGATGGTCATGGCGAACCCTGTTCGGTTCCGCCACGGCCCGTCCAGCCCGAAGGCCGGCATCCGCACCATGATCGCACTGGGGTTTAGTTCGCTGATCCGATCCCACCCCAGGCCTAGCTGGTCCATGACTCGAGGCGAGAAGTTCTCCACCACGACGTCAGCCCACTGGACCAGGCGTTCGGCCAACGCATGACCGTCCGGGTCGTCGAGCCGGAGGGTGATGGCCGTCTTACCTGCGTTGGACCCGTGGAAGACCGGTGAGAACTCCCACAGCGGCAACCGGCCGGCCACGCTGGAAAACCGCATCATGTCCGGGCGCTGCACCGACTCGACCTTGACCAGTTCGGCGCCCAGGAGGCGCAGCAGGTTGGTGGCGAACGGCCCGGCCCAAAAGGCAGTGAAATCAAGAATCCGGACCCCCTCCAGTGGAAGCCGCCGACCGGTGGACTCCGGCTGGGTCCGCTCACCGGCCCACCCATGGTGTTGGTCAAGTGCGGGTGCCGGGCGCGGCGGCCCCGGGTCGTGGTCGTCGTAGAGGATCGGCGGTCGCGGGGCCGCAAACCCCTCGGGGTGGTCACGAAACACCTTGCGTTCTAGGAGGTGGTCGAAACCGAAAACACTCCGTCCGTGGCCCACCGGCACGCAAGGGATACGCAGTGCGTTGGCCGCCTCGACGATCTCTTCGACGGTACGGACCCCGGTGTAGGCCTGGACCCGGTCGGAGAACTCCTCGCGGCGTTCCATGCGCTTCTCCGATGTCGAGAATTCTTCACCACCTAGACCCGGGTCGCCGACCAGGGTCACGAAGTCGCGGAATTGCTGTCCGGTTATGGGGCTGAAGCCGACCCAGCCGGCGGACGCCGGTTCTATGGACGGAAGGTCGATCGACCTGGCCAGGTTCTCTCCGGGGTCAAACACGGCCTGAATGGTCCGATAGGTCTGGAAGGCGTGCATCATCGCCTCATACTGCGAGACCTCGACCTGTACCGGCCCGCGGCGCTCGGCGGCCAGGCGGGCCGCCGCCACGGCCAGTGGTGCGGCCATAGCCCCCAGGAGGATGTCGCCTAGTCGGCCCCCCACAGAGATGGGCGTCTCGCCGGGCAGGCCTCGGGCGTCGGTGGAACCGACGAGGGCCTGAAGCACGAACTCGTCGCCCGGGCGGTCGGACCACGGTCCGTCCGCCCCGAAGGTGGTTAGCGACACGGTGGCCAACCGGGAGGTCGACCGCCCCAGGGCCTCCGATCCCAGTCCGATCCCCTCCAGTCCGCCAGGTTCGAGGTCCTCAAGAAGCACGTCAGCCTCTTCCAGGAGCCCGAGGAGCCGTCGACGGCCTGGGTCGGTCGACGGGTCGGCCACCAGGCTCTGCTTCCCGGCGTTGAGGAAGGCGAAGAAGGCGCTGTCCCGGCCACCGGGCATCGGCCCGCCGAACGCTGACCATCGGCGCATCGGGTCGCCGCCGGGGGGTTCGACCTTGATCACCTCGGCTCCGGCGTCCACCAGGAGCTTCGAGCAGTAGGGCCCGGCCAGCCCGGTGGTCAGGTCGACGATGCGCAGTCCGGCCAGGGGGGCGGGACAGCTGACGCTCATCCCCGGTCTCCGCCGGCCTCCGGGTCGAGTAGGTCCAGTAGGCCCGGGAAGCCGGGGGCAGCCCGCAAGGCCCGGTCGGCGTACCAGAGACCGAGGCAGGAGACGATGAATCCGGCCGGCCAGCCGACCAGGGCCCGGATGGCCACGTAACCGTCTGCGGAGGTCTGGTTGTAGAGCCAGATGTCCCATACGGAGGTGAGGAGCTGGTAAGCGCCGAGGGCCACCGTCAGCCTTCCCATGGTGCGGCGGAAGACGGGATGGGCAACGGTCTCGGCGGCCAGCGGGACAGCCAAGGGGAAGACCCGGGCCAGGAACGGTCGTCCGACGACCGCCGTGGCCACTAGGACCATACCGATCAGAGCCTTGGTGCCGATCCCAATCCCGAAGTACACGGCCTCCGAGTCGGTGGCAATTCCAATAACCCCCCGGACCACCAGGTAGGCGACTAGCAGGGGAAGGAACCGGCCGACTACCTCTCCGTGGCGTCGGCGCGAGACCGCGGCCTTGATGCTCCACGCAGTGGCCCCGGCGACTGCCCAGCCCAGGGAGGCCCAGCGGTTGAGCACCAGGAAGGCCACGATCGGCATGACCGAGTCGATGGTCCGCTGGCGTTGTCGCCTCTGCGACGGGGGGGTCCCGGGGGCGGGCCCGTCCGGGGTTTGGCTCATGGTCGGCGACAGCCCGGTGCGGCAGAGCTCAGGACGGTGGTTCGTCGACGCCGGGTCGCAGTGCCGAGGCCGGTACCAGATCGGCGATGCGCCGCACCTCGCGGTAGCTGTGGTCTCCGGCCGCCCCGGCGAACAGCTGCCGGCGGCGGGCCACTAACTCGTCGCTAACGTCGGTGGTAAGGAATCCGAACAGGTCGAAGGCCACCCGGAGGTCCTCGGCCACCGGCGCCCGCCCAAACAGGGAGGCCCGCTTGAGGGCAACGGCCACCCCTCCGGCGATCACGTCGGCCGGGTGCTCTCCGGCAGCCAGTCGTAACTGCGGTTCGAAGAGGCGCACCAATCGGAGGACGTAGCCCTGGTCGGGACCTGGATAGCCGAGGCCGGCTCCTGTGGTGTCGCGGTCCCCAGCTAGCGCCTCGCCGGGCCGATCGGCCCGCCACGAACCGAGACGACACCGGGGTGAGGTGTAGGCAGCACTGGTCGGCGGAAGAGCGACTTCTGGGACATGGGACGGCACGGCCATCGGGCCAATCTACGGTCCCCGACCCACGGGAGGGCGCCTAGTGGCTTACCTGCGTGGGTCGGGGAGCCACGTCCAGCCGAGCACCGGGCGGGTGCCTGGGTCCCGGTAGCCGGGGTCGTCGGGAAACAACGCCGGAGTGGCGTGCTCGTCGATCACCCTCACCCGTTCGGGTGATGCGCCACGGGCCGCCGCGTCGAGGACCTGGTCAGCGCTCTGGTAGTGGGCCAGGCGTTGGAGGGTGGCCAGGGTGGGGCTGATCATCGTCAACTCGCCCTCCCTCCATCCCTCCAGGGCTCCGGCGGGTGTAGTCCACCGGGCCTCCACCGCTTCGCTTCCGTCGGCTGAGGGCTCTGATCCCCTCGGAGCCCGGGCCACGAAGAAGTAGGTGTCGTAGCGACGGGGGCTGGGCATCGGTGTCACCCACCGGCTAATGGCATGCAGGTCCGACAGGTCGAGGGGCCGACCGGAGGTGGCGACCAGTTCGCTGAGGCGCACCTCTCCCCGGTCGAGAGCGTGCCGGTGTCCCACAAGGTCCTGGTTGTGCTCCCCAACCACCAGGCCGACTTCCTCGATGGTCTCCCGGACGGCGGCAATCCAGAAGGCACGAGCGTCGGAGACCCGCAGTGCCGCGTCTGCCTCCTCCGAGGTGACCCCGGTAGAAAGCGACGACCAGGCCGGGTCCCGGTCGTCGGGGTCGACAGCCCCGCCGGGGAAGACGGTGTGTCCACCGACGAACACTGAGGCGTCGCGCCGTTTCAGAACCAGTACCTGGAGGTCGGGCCGGTCGTCGACGAGTACCACGGTGGCCGCCGGGCGTATGGCCACATCGTCGGTGGGCAGGTCGCCGACCGGCACCCAGGCGTCGTAGTCGGCCATCGGCCGCTGACCCTACCCTTGGCGGCCTCGCGTCCGGCCGAGCCGTCGGGACCGTCGGACAGGTCGGCCCAATAGGGTGCTCGGATGGCCTCCAACGCCTGGACACCTATTCCACCACCGACCCGGCTGGCCGGCGCCGACGTGATGGCTGGCCTCAGCGTGGCCCTGGTGCTCATCCCCCAGTCGATGGCCTACGCCGAACTGGCCGGGCTGCCCCCCCACATCGGACTGTTCGCCTCGGCACTGCCGCCGATCTTTGCTGCGTTCGCCGCCTCGTCGCCCTACCTGCAGACCGGGCCGGTCGCCCTGACCAGTCTGCTGACCTTCGGTGCCCTGGCCGAAATAGCCGAACCGGGATCGGTGGACTACGTGAAGCTGGCCGCCCTGCTGGCCCTGGTTGTCGGTGTCACCCGGCTGCTGCTGGGCGCCCTGCGGCTGGGCGTGGTGGCCTACCTGATGAGTGAGCCCGTGCTGGTCGGGTTCACCTCGTCGGCGGCCATCTTGATCATCAGCTCCCAGTTGCCGAAGACCCTCGGGGTGGACGCCCCCGACGGAGGGATCCTGGAGAGCGCCTGGTGGTCGATCCGTCACGGCGGCCAGTGGGAGGGCCGATCGGTAGTGATCGCCACCCTCACCGTGTTGCTGGTCCTGGGGGGCCGTCGACTCCACCGCCTGTTCCCCGCCGCCCTGGTGGCGGTCGCCGGCGGCGTGGCGTTCAGCCGGTTTACCGACTACGACGGTCCGGTGGTCGGCGATGTGCCAACCGGCTTCCCCGACCTGGGCCTGGACCTTCCGTGGGGGTCTACGGGCAGCGTCCTGGTAGCCGGGATCGTCATCGCCCTGGTCGGCTTCGCCGAGCCAGCGTCCATCGCCCGAGTGTTTGCCGCCACCGACCGGCAGCCCTGGAGCGCCGACCGGGAGTTCGTCAGCCAGGGCCTGGCCAACGTGGCCTCAGCGCTCTCGGGTGGGTTCCCGGTGGGCGGCTCGTTCAGCCGGTCCTCCCTGAACCGCCTGTCCGGAGCACAGAGCCACTGGTCGGGTCTGGTGACCGGGGCCGCGGTGATGATGTTCCTTCCGGTGGCTGATGTGCTGGAACCGCTACCGCGGGCCGTCCTGGGCGGGGTGGTGGTCGCCGCGGTGGTCAGGCTGGTCCAACCGGCACAGCTGGTCGGAATGGCCCGGCGGTCGAGGCCCCAAGCCATCGTGGCCTGGGGGACTTTCGCCGCCACCCTGGCCCTGGCCCCCCGGGTGGAGCAGGGCGTCCTGGTCGGTATTGGCCTCTCACTGGGTCTGCACCTGTGGCGGGAGTTACGAATCGACGTGCCGCGGCGAATCGACGGGTCCATCCTCCACCTCGAACCACGCGGGGTGCTGTGGTTCGCTACGGCGGCCCGGCTGGAGCGTCAGGTCCTGGACGCGCTGGCCGCCGAACCGGATGTGGACGACCTCCGGATCGACCTGGGGGGATGTGGGCGGGTGGATTTCACCGCGGCGACCGTTCTGGGGCGCCTCGGCGACGACGCCCGATCCGCCGGGATGAAGGTTGCGATCACCCAGATCCCCGGCAACGTGGCCCGGCACCTGGAACGCTTCAGTTAGGCCCCCAGGCCGAAACCAGGCCGGCCACATCGACCACGGTGGCCACCAGCGACAGGGTGTGTTCGAGGACCGCATCGCCGTACTCGGGGGGCACGGCCAGAACAGCATCGGCCGGAACCACCACCTGGTAGCCCGCGTTGACAAGGTCGAACACCGTGTTAGGGATGGCGATGTTGAGCGACACGCCGGCGACCACAACGGTGGTAACCCTCTCGTTGCGAAGCAGGCGGTCCAGTTCGTTGCCCGAGGTGGGGGCCAGCCCATGGAACCGTGGCAGCAGTACGTCGGACTCCGCGGCGTAGCCCACCTCGTCGATGGGTTCCGTGGCCCGGGTGCCCGGATGCTGTTGGACTGGAGCCTTGCGGGCCGCGCCGAACAGTCGAGCGTTGCCGCTGGCCCCCCACCCGTCGGGGCGGACCATGGCCAGGCCGTGAACAACCTTCACCCCCGCAGTCCGGGCTACCGCGGCCAACTCGCCGAGGGCGGGACCAAGCCCGCCAGCCGCCGCCTCGGCCAGGGCCGGGAGGCCGGGATTCGGCCCGATAACGCCGTTCTGGCACTCGACGAGTAGCAGCACGGTGTGGGGCGGGTCGACCAAATTCTCGAAATCCACGCGCTACCCCCTTCAGGTGGCTGTCGCTACTCGTACCGGACGGCCGTTTCCCGCAGGGTGTCCACCCAGAGGGGACCGGCGTCGGGAGCAAGCTCCCCGGGAAGATAGGTGACCGAATGGAGGGTGCCGGTGTAGGGGAACGGGCCATGGCGTTCGTACACCGACCAGGACACCGGTGAGCGTCGGTCGATTCCGACGTCGATCCCCTCGAAGGGCGCCATAGCCATCAGCACCGCCAGACCTAGGGTCTCAGCCACCGCGGCACCGTCGACCCGTACAACGGTGTTCCAGGCCAGGTCACCGGCCGCCTCGACGGCCAGGACCACCTCGGAGGTGCCGTCGGCCATCGGCCCGCAATCCACCTCGGTCATGGTGCCGTAGCCATTGTGGACGTGAAACAGGTGCCCCGCTTCGACGTAGAGGGCGTAGCCCCCACCCTGATCTCCATGGGCCACCAGCATCCCCTGGTGGCCGTCGCGGTGGTCGAGGGCCACCCGTACCTCGAATGACCGAAAGTTGATCAGCTTGTAGGCCCGATATCGCTCCACGGTGGGTGTACCCGGATAGAAGATCTGGGCTGCCTCGAGGTCCTCCTCCCAGGGCGGGCGCACCAGATGGACGAGGTTGGCCCCCTCATCAAGGGGGAAAACCTGGTTGGCCCAGGCCGCTTCCTCCCAGGCCTCCTGTAGTTCGCCCAACTTGTCGGGTTCCTCGGCGGCCAGGTCGCGGGTCTCGGTTGGGTCAACATCGAGGTGATAGAGCTCCCAGGTGTCCTCGCTAAACCGGGTCCGCCGCTGGTGGCAGGTCACCGCCGACCAGCCGTCGCGGTACATGCCACGGTGGCCCCACTGCTCGTAGTACTGCTCGGGGTGGGTGCTGGGCTTCGCCGAGTCTTCCAGCGACGGAGCAAAACTAGTCCCCGCGGGCGGGGGCACGGGACGTCCGTGGCGCTCTTCGGGCAGCTCGACGCCAGCCAATTCCAGCACCGTCGGCAACACGTCGGTGACGTGCTGGTATTGGCACCGGAAGGAACCCCCGTCGGGGAGGCCGGACCCCCTCGAGACGATCAGGGGCACCTGGTGTCCACCCTGATGAGTGTTGATCTTGTAGAGGCGAAACGGCGTGCCCGAGGCCATGGCCCAACCTTGCGGGTAGTGGGCCAGGGTCTGCGGGCCACCGATCAGATCCAGACGTTCGTGGTCCACCTCAGTTGAGTCGAGTGGGTTGGAACGGGTCTCACCGATCAGGGTGCGGAAGTAGGCCGTGGTGCCGTCGGCCCGACCCTCCCGGCTAGCCCCGTTGTCGGAGGTGAAGACGACCACCGTGTTCCCCCACTCGCCGATGGCCTCCAACTCAGCGCGTAGGCGGCCGAAGTTCTGGTCGATGTTGTCCACCATGCCGGCGTAGACCTCCTGGTAGCGGGCGAAGGTGGCCTGCTCGTTGGTAGAGAGTTCGTCCCAGGGACGCGCCTCGTAGTTGGGTTCGGAGTTGCGGGGCGGCAGCACAGTGTCGGCCGGGACCACACCCATCTGGACCTGTCGGGAGAACCGCTCGTCGCGGACCTGGTCCCAGCCAGCGTCGTAGCGGCCCCGGTACTTGGCCATGTCGACCTTCCGGGCCTGGAGGGGGGCGTGCACGGCCCCGTGGGCGAAGTAGAGCAGCCACGGCTTGGTGGGGTGGCCACTACGCACCTCGCGCACCATCGACAGGGCCTGGTCGGTGAGGTCGTCGGTGAAGTAGTAGTCGTCGGGGTAGTCGTCCACGTGGACGACGTGGTTGTCTTCGTAGAGCCGGTGGGGCTGGTGGAAGTTTGTGAACCCGTCGAGGAACCCGTAGTAGCGGTCGAACCCCCGCTGGCAGGGCCAGGCGGTGCGGGGTCCGGCCTCGGAGAGGCTGTTGTCCGGGCAAAGGTGCCACTTGCCGACCATGAGGGTCGCCCAGCCACCGTCCCGGAAGACCTCGGCCATGGTCACCGCGTCATCGCGGATGGCCGCTGAATACCCCGGGAAGCCCGGGTCGGAGTGACAGACGGTGGCCACGCCGGCCAGGTGCGGGTTGAGGCCGGTGAGTAGGGAGGCCCGGGTCGGGGAGCACATCGGGTTGACGTGGAAGTTGGTGTAGCGCAGCCCCTCGTCGGCTAGGCGGTCCAGGTGGGGTGTGTCGATCTCGGAGCCGTAGCAGCCCAAATCGGCGTATCCCAGGTCGTCGCAGAGCATTACCAGGATGTTGGGCGCACCGTCCGGAGCGGTCGGCCGGTCCGGCCAGGCCGGGGTGGACGTGGAGTGGATGCGGCCGACACGGCCTTTGAAGCCGGCGTAGGCCCGGGTCGGATCCTCGCTAGTCATTTCTCTCCTCCGGGTCGACGAATCCCGTTCACGATCGGTCCGAACCTACCGTGGGGCCCCTGACGGCGCGTAGGCGACAGGCCAGGATCATCACCACCCCGCAGACGGCGGCCATGGTCATCAGGGCGCCACCGAACCCGACGTTGGAGTCGCCGATCCGGCCGACAGCCAGCGGTCCAGTCACCCCGCCGACCTCGGCGACCGCGAACCACAGCCCGTAGGCCGTGCCCATGTTCTGGGGACCTACGGACGGCGACTCCATGAGGGCCAGGATGGCCAACGGGATAATCGCCGAGCGAACACCAAGCAGACCTACGAATAGGGGGTCCAGCGCGGTTGGGGCGGCCACGATGGCCGTCAGGGCAGCGGCCACGACGACCGACAGGCCCATGAGAACCAACGGCAGTCTTCGGTGATCGCCCCAGCGCGGAAGCACCAGGGAGGCGCCGATCCCTACGACCCCGGCCATGGCCACCCAGTTGGCAGCAGCCATGGCCGAGAATCCGCTGTACTCCCGCAGAATCTCAGGCATCCAGCCGCCCAGCCCGTGGGTCAGGAAGAACACCACGAGCCCAAGGGCGAGGACCACCCGGAACTCCGCGTCGACCAGGAGGTCGCGCCAACCGCCCCCTCCTCCGCCGGTGCCCTGGGCGCCGCCGGGCGGCTGGGGTGCCCGGGCCGAGATGACCAGCCATACCAGGAGGGCGGTAACAATGGCACCTGTCTCGATGACCATCGTCCACCTCCACGATCCGGTGAGGGGCATCAACACCGAGTTGGACAACACCAGGACGCCGATACCGCCGATGGCCGGCGCCGCGGTGTAGGCCCCCACGGCCAGCCGACGTTCGCGATGATCGCCGAACCAGAGGGCCACCGCGGTCGGCGCACAAGCCGAGATGAGCGGACCACCGACCCCGAAGAGGGCAACGGCGAGCCACAGGGTCGCCAGATCTCCGGCGGCCGCCCGGGCCAGACCGCTAGCCGTGACGATCAGTGCTCCGATGGTGAGAGACCAGCGGAGGCCAAGGCGGTCGACGAGACGTCCGCCCACCGGGGCGGTGACGATGTAGACCAACTGCCAGGCACCGAGAGCCAGGCCCATGGCGCTCCGGCTCAACCCCAGGTCGGCCCGGACCTCGGCAACCACGGGGGCGAGCGAGGCAGCCACCACACCGAAGCCGAAGTAGACGCCGGCCACGCCGCCAAAGACCACCCACCGATAGGGGTGTCGGTCACCACTTTCCACTAGGGGCTCGCCAGTCACGCCAGATCGTCGCACAGGTTCCCGACCCGGAAGACCCCCGGAACCCGGGAGGTGCGCGATCCTGTAGCCGTGGAGGAATTGATCTGGGGTACAGGACCCAAACCCGACCTGGACCGCCCACTGCTGGTGGTGGCCTTCCGAGGGCTGTTCGACGCCTGCGGCTCAGCCACCGCAGCGGTTGAATGGCTGGTGGAGCGCCACGACCACCAGGAACTCGGCGAGGTCGACCCAGAGACGTTCTTCGACTTCACCCAGGAGCGCCCGGTGGTCAGCTTCGACGCCGAAGGGGTTCGCCGACTGGCCTGGCCCCGCAACCCGTTGGTGGCCGTCCACACCCCGCCGGGACGGCGCGACGTGGTGGTGGTGGCTGGTGTCGAGCCGCACCTCCGGTGGGCCACGTTCAGCCGGGCCCTGGCCGAGGCGACGCGGCGCAGCGGGGCGGAATCGGTGGTGACCCTGGGGTCGATGGTCGGCATGGGCCCCCACAGTCGGCCGCTGGCCGTCACCGGGAGCAGCACCAATCCGGACCTGGCCGACCGCCTGGGCCTCGACCAACCCTCCTACCAGGGTCCCACCGGGGTGGTCGGCGTCCTCCACGACACCCTCGATCAAGTCGGGATCCCGGTGGTCTCCTTGCGAGTGTCGGTTCCCCACTACGTGCCCGACGCGCCAAACCCCAAGGCCACCCGAGCTCTGCTCCGACGCTTCGGACAGGTCACCGGGATCGAGACCGGCCACGAGGAACTCGACGGGCCGGCCGCCGACTGGCAACGTCAGGTTGACGCTGCGGTGGCCAGCGACGACGAGATCGGCGAGTACGTAGCAAGACTGGAGGCGACGGTCGACGAGAACGAGAGCATGCTGCCCTCCGGCGATGACCTGGCTGCCGAGTTCGAGGCGTTCCTGCGCGAACAGGGGCCGGCTTCGGAGGCCGACTGAGCGGACCGGGTCCTAGGCGGCCAGACTCACCGCCATGGACCATGGAAGCCTTCTGGCCGTCGCCGAGTCGGAGGGTCGGGCTCTGATCCTCGCCGCCGAGAGTACGTCGACCGCCGCGGTGTCGGCCTGCCCGGGGTGGACCAATACCGAACTGTTGGACCACGTGAGCATGGTCTGGTCGTTCGTGGCCGCCCAGGTCGCCGCCGGGACCCCCGACGAACCGGCCCGGCCGGACGCCGGCGGACCGGGAGAGCCAAGCGAGGAGTTGGACCACCTCCTGGGGCTGCTGGGCGCCAGCGACCCAGGGGCGGCAGCCTGGACCTGGACGCCCGACCGGACCGTCGGGTTCTTCGTTCGACGGATGGCCCATGAGAACGCCATCCACCGGTGGGATGCCGAGGAGGCTGCCGGCGGGGCGTCGCCCATCGATGCCGAGGTGGCAGTCGACGGCATCGACGAGGTCCTAGAGGTCGGCATGGCCTACCGTTCCCGAGGCAGCGCCGTGGAGTATCCGTCCGGTTCGCTCCATCTCCACCGCATCGACGGGGACGGAGAGTGGCTGATCTCGTCCGTGGAGGGCCGCCTGCGGGTGACCCGGGAGCACGCCAAAGGCGACGCCGCGGTGCGGGGGACAGCGGAGGGTCTGCTGCTCTACCTGTGGGACCGAAGCCGGGAAGGCTTGGAGTGCTTAGGCGACCAGACGGTGGTCGACGCCTGGGCCACGGTCACGCCCTGAATCATCCTCAGCCCGGTTCCCGGCCCACGATCCCAACGAAGGAGACCATCTCGCCCGGGTAGCCGCCCAGGTTGTGGACCAGGGCTCGGGTACGGTCGGTGGCCGGGATGGAACGGTCGGCGGGTGCGTCGCCCCGGAGTTGTAGCCACGCCTCGTAGAACATGCGGAGCCCGCTGGCCCCTACCGGGTGGCCGAAGGCCTTCAACCCCCCGTCGGGGTTGACCGGCAGGTCGCCGTCCAAGTCGAAGGTTCCGGCCAGAACCTCCTGCCAGGCGGTACCCCGCTCGCAAAAACCCAGGTCCTCCATGAGGACCATCTCGGTTGGGGTGAAGCAGTCGTGCACCTCAGCCATGGCCAGGTCGGCCCTCGGGTCGGCGATGCCGGCCTGCCGGTAGGCCTCGGCGGCGGCAGCTGCGCACTCGGGCAGGGTGGTGAAATCGAAGCCCGGGTCTACTAGACCGCTGCTGTCGCCGGCCACCAGCGAAAGGGCCTTCACGTAGAGGGGTCGGTCGGTGTAGCGGTGGGCGTCCTCGGCCCGGACCACGATGGCCGCCGCCGCACCGTCGGCCACCCCGGCGCAGTCCATCACCGAGAGTCTCCCGGCCACCGTGGGCATCTCGCATACCTCCTCGGCCGAGATCTCCCGTCGGAACTGGGCCAGGTCGTTGCGGGCCCCGTTGGCGTGGTTCTTCTCGGCTATCCGGGCCGCCGCGTAGCGCAGTTCGTCCTCGTCCACGCCGTAGCGCTCGGCGTAGGCGGGCAGAATTAGGCTGAACATGGCCGCCGCGGTGAGCGTCCGGTTGGTCCCGTCGGTGGGGACGGGGAAAGCGTTCAGACCCTGGTAGCCGCTGTCCTTTACCTTCTCGGCGCCGAGGGCCATCGCCGAGTCGTAGGCCCCGGAGGCCACCGCGTAGCAGGCCTGGCGCAGTGCCTCGGATCCGGTGGCGCAATAGTTCTCGACACGGGTGACGGGCTTGCCGGTCAGGCGGAGCGGGGTGGCCAGGGCGATCCCCGAGGCAGCCGACTGGGAGGTCCCGAACCAGAATGCGTCGACCTCGTCGGCCACCATCCCGACCGAGGCCAGCGTGGGCTGGGCGGCGTCGATGATCAGGTCGTCCAGGGACATCCCCCACCGTTCGCCGAACGGCGTGCAGCCCATGCCGACGATGGCCACCCGGTCGATGATTCCGTGCGACGCCATGGTCGTCCTCCCCGGCTCAGGCCCGAACGGGCCGGGCCTTCCAGAAGTAATTGTGGATGCCGTCGGCGCTGTTGAGGCGCCGGAAGGTCATCTCGACCGGGTCGCCGATGGCCACGCCATCGGGGTCGACGTCGGCCAACTCGACGGGCATCCGTCCCCCGCCTTCGAAGTCGACCACCGCGAAGACCACCGGCGGGCTCGGCGAGTAAGCCAGACGGTCGACGGTGACCGTGACTATCTCTCCGACCGCGTCGGCCATAGGGGCCTCCTCCATGTCGTCGGCGACACCTCCCAAGATGCCAATACGCGACGGGGGTAGGTGGGTGATGCCGGTGGTTGTGTCCCGGGATCCCACGAAGCCGAGTTTCCAGTCGGCCCGCCGCAGGGCCGCTGGGGAGGAGGTGCGGCTGGGAGTGGGCCGGTTGGGCGGTTGGACATCTAGCAGTCCCCGCCAGGCCAGGTAGCGGCCGTAGGGAACATCGGCCCGATGGCCCAGTTGGGCCAACACCGTCCGGGCCGGGCGACCGGCCCGCAGGGCCCCAGTGGTGCGAAACAACAGAACATCGCAACCGTCGGCCAGGACGACCAGGGCCACCACACGGTCGGCTTCGGCACTGTCGAGCAGGTGGGCCAACAGAAGGGTCGGGTGGGCAGCCCCGGTGTTGCCCACTTCGGTGGCCAGGTCGTCGGCTCCGGCCACCCCGAGGGCGCCGGCTGAGCGTGCGGTGGCCCGTCGATGAAGTCCGGTAACAACGGCCCGGTCCACGTCACCGGCTTCTAGTCCCACGGCCCGGAGCGCATCGGCCCAGGCCTTTTCGACCAAGGGGCCATAGGCCTGTTCGCCGAAGCGATCCTCCCACGTGCGGGAGTGGGCCTCGCCCGGGATGCGCCACCGGTCGGTGAACTCGGCGCTGGCCGCCGCGCCGCCCAGGTACTCGGCCAGCAGTGGCCCCTCGTCGCCGGAACCGACGAGCACGGCTACCGCCGCGTCCCCGCCATCGGACTCTTCAGAGCTGCCTGAGCGGCCGACCCGGAGGTCGGAGGCCACCACAAGGGTGCGGGACGGGGAACCGAGGGCCGCCCGGAGGGCGCCCACGGCCGAGCGGGCGGCGCCGCTGAAGTCCACCGCTGGGATGGCGGCGTCGAAACGGAGGGCGGCGTGGATGGCTGTGGCGTTGGTCTTGTCGAGGTATGCGGGGGCGACGGTTGAGAACCAGAGGGCCTCGGGGGCCGGCGCCCCTCCGGCCAAGGCGGTGCGGGTCGCCTCCACGCCCATGGTGGTGGAGTCCTCGTCGAATGAGGCGACCGAACGGTGTCCACGGCCGGCGGTGGTTCCCGTGACTTCGGCGATCGAGGCTCGGTTCAGGCGCCAGTAGGGAAGGTAGGCGCCGTAGGCGAGGATTCCCCGAGTTGGCATGCTGCTCATCGTCCCCCGTGCGGCCCTCCGGTGGGAGTGATACCGGCTATTCGGTTGATTTTCCGCACTTCCGCCAAGATCTGACGGATCGTCAGAAACTATCGTAGGCTGGAATCCCTCAAGTCCCGACCCGGGGAGTCATGCGGTGGAACTCGGCGAGATCGGCAATCCCGGCGCGGCCGACCACGGTAAGCCACTCGACGGCGTCCGGGTGCTGGCCGCGGAGCAAATGCAGGCCCTCCCCTTCGCCACCCAGTTGATGGCCCGACTGGGCGCTGACGTGGTGAAAGTAGAACTTCCGGGCACCGGGGAATCCGGCCGCGGCGCCACCCCAGCCATGGCCGACCCAGACGGCCGTGCCGTGGGAGCCACCTTCCTCCGGAACAACCTCAACAAGCGGAGCCTGGGTATCGACCTCCGAAGCGATGCCGGCCGTGACCTGTTCCTCCGACTGGTCCCGAACTTCGATGTGGTGGCCGACAACTTCAAGGCCGGGACCATGGCCCGGTATGGGCTGGGCTATCCGCGCATCGAGGCCACCCACCCAGCGGCGATCGTGGTATCGATCTCCGGATTCGGGAACACCGGTGACTCGCCGTACCAGGACTGGCCGGCCTACAACTCGATCGTCGAGGCTATGTCGGGCATCTACGACTACAAGCGACCGGCTGACGGGCCACCGGTGGTGAACCCGATGGGAGCGGTGGCCGATATCACCGCCGGCCTTTTCGCGGTGATAGGTGTACTCGCCGCGCTACGACACCGGGAGGCCACCGGCCTAGGTCAGTACATCGACCTGGCCATGTTCGATACGACGGTCGCCCTGGCTGACCTGGTGGTGAACTTCCACTCGTTGGGGATCGAGCGGGAACCCCAACCGGCACCCTTCGTGATCACACCGGTCCGCTGTGCCGACGGCTACGTGGTCCTCCAGTTTGTGCGGGAGGCTCAGTTCGAGCGCCTGGCCGACCTGGTCGGTTGTCCTGGATGGAGAACCGATCCCCGATTTGCCGACCGCAGCGGATGGGGACGCCACCTGGCCGACGTGATTCTACCGGCCATCGAGGCCTGGGTGGATGGCCGGACCCGTGACCAGGTGGCCCGAGCCCTGGCCGCCGAGAACCTGGTGGCCGGGCCGGCACTGACCTCGGGCGAGGTGGTGGCCGACCCGCACCTGAAACAGCGCAACATGGTGGTGGCCATGCCCCGCACCGACGGGATTGCCGGCCCGGTGCTGCTGCCCGGCAATCCGATCAAGATGTCCCGAGTCACCGAGGGTCCCGAGACCCGAGTGCCCTGGGTGGGCGAGCACACCGGAGAGGTCCTCACTGACGAACTCGGCCTCGACACCGACCAGTTGGCCGAACTACGGGCCGCCGGGGTGATCTCATGATGGTCGCTAATCCGCCCCCGGACCGGTGCTCTGGCTGTGCCATGAGCCACTCGGTTACGGTCGGAACCGATCCGCCGAGAGGCTCCAGCCGACCCAGACCGGACCCCCAGCGCCGATGAACTTCGACTTCTCCCCCGAGCAGCGGGCCTTCGCCGCCGAGGTCGAGGCGTTTCTTGACGCCAACGACGACGGAGAGGTGTTCGACCTCACCCGGGAGAACATGGCCCAGATCGTCGACACCCCCAAGAGACGGGCCCTGATGAGGAAGCTGGGCGACCAGGGGTGGCTGGGCATTACGTGGCCCGCCGAACACGGCGGTCAGGAGGGAGAGGGGGTCTATGAGTACCTGCTGAACGAGGCGCTGGCCGCCCGGGGCGGGCCCCAGATCGGCAAGGGCGTCGGCATCATTGGCAAGACCCTGATCGCCCATGGCTCCGAGTTCCTCAAGGAGGAGTTTCTGCCCAAGATTCTCATCAACGAGGTGGAGTTCGCTATCGGCTACAGCGAACCCGAGGCGGGCTCTGACGCGGCAGCCATGAGGCTGAAGGCGACTCCGACCGAGGGGGGCTGGGTCCTCAACGGTCAGAAGACCTGGACCACCTCGGCGCATTTCGCCGAGTGGTACTGGGTGGGCGCCCGCACCGACCCGGACGCTCCGAAGCACTCGGGCATCACCCTGTTCCTGGTGCCCATGGACCATCCGGGGATCACCGTTCAGGGGATCCAGACCATGGGCGACGAGGTCACCAACGACGTTTTCTTCGACGACGTGTTCGTGGCCGACGAGTACGTGGTCGGCCAACTCAATCATGGCTTCCGGTACATCTCCCAGGCCCTGGACCTGGAGCGCTTCACCATGTTCACCTTCTCGCCGGTCAAACAGCGGCTCGACCTGCTCCTTGACCACGTCCGGACGGCTACCCAGGACGGACAACCGGTTAGGGAGGATCCGAGGGTCCGCTCCCGGATGGCCCGCCTAGCCACGGCGGCTGAGGTAGCCCGGGGCCTCGGCCTGCGGGTAGTCGACGCCTCTGTGAGAGCCGAGCGGGACGGGGGGTCCCCGCCAACTGTCGAGGCCTCGGAGTACAAGTTATTCACGACCGAGTTTTCCAAGCAGCTGGCCGACGCCTCCATGGACCTGGGCGGACCAGGTACCCAGTTGCGGGTCGGTACCGAGGACGCCCCGATGGACGGCCGGGCCGAGTCGACCTACCGCTTCACGGTGCTGGACACCATCGGCGGTGGAACCTCCGAGGTACAGAAGAACATCATCACCCGCCGGGGTCTCGGCCTCCCCCGGAACTTCTAGTTGGCCATCGGGGGACGGAATGGACGATCGCCCGCTACTCGAAGGGGTCACCGTTCTGGTGCTGGCCTCGGTCGGACCTGCCGCCCGGGCAGCACGTTGGCTCGCCGATTGGGGCGCCACGGTGGTTGAGGTGGGCCCGATCCCCCGAGATCGCGACCTCCAGATCACCCCTCCGACCCACGCCTACGCCGCGCACCGGGGGATGAGGCGCATCATGGTCGACCTACAGGCGGAGAACGGACGCGACGCATTCCTGCGCCTGGCCGCCAAGGCCGATGTGGTCATCGAGAGCTTCCGGCCCGGGGTGGTCGACCGGCTCGGCGTCGGATATGAGGCCGTGCGGGTCCTCAACCCCGGCATCGTCTACTGCTCGACCACCGGCTACGGCCAGACCGGTCCCCGCTCGTCCTGGGCCGGCCACGACCTCAACTACCTGGCCGTCGGCGGTTACCTCCACTGCTCGGGCCGGGACGAGCGGGGGGGTCCGGCCCTTCCGGGGGCCACGGTCGCCGACAGCGCGGCCGGAGGCCTGCACGCCGTGGCCGCGGTGTGTGCCGCACTTGTCGCCCGGGCCGCAACCGGGGAGGGCGTCCACCTCGACGTGTCGGTGGCCGACGGGGTGCTGGCCCTGATGTCCCTGGCCATCGACGAACACCTGGCCGAGGGCGTCCAGCCGGGTCCCCGAGAGGGCCTGCTCACCGGCCGCTACGCCTGGTACGACCTTTACCAGGCAGGCGACGGTGGTTGGCTGGCCGTGGCGGCCATCGAACCGAAGTTCTTCGCCAACCTGTGTCACATCCTGGGCTGCGAGCAGTGGATCGACCGTCAGTACAACGACGACGTCGAGACCATGCGAGCCGACTTTACGGCCGCCTTCGCCTCCCGGAGCCGGGACGACTGGGTTGCCGAGTTGGCCCCAGCCGACGCGTGCGTGTCACCGGTCCTCGACGTGCCCGGGGTGGTGGCCGACGGACAGTACGGGGCGCGTGGTGCCTTCGTCGAGGTCACCCATCCCACCTCCGGCCGTCTGCGCCAGGTCGGCGCGCCGCTGGCCCGACAGGTCGACCCGGTCGTCCTGGAGATCCCCGACTGGACGGCTACCGCCACCGAGGAGTTGCTCGATGAGGTCGGAGTGGCCCCCGACACGGTTACCGCCTGGCGGGCCGCGGGGGTGATCGCATGACTGACCTACCGCCGGTCCCCGACCAGGTCATGGCCCGGATCGACCAGATCCAATACGAACTGGAGGGCGGATTCCCCGTCGAGCAGGGGTACATCTGGACATCCTGCGCATCGGTGGAGAACGGCAATCCGCTCTTCTGGGACGGAGAGGTGGCGGCCGAACTTACCGACGGCCCGGTCGCCCCGCCCACCATGCTCTCGGTTTGGTTCCGGCCCCACCACTGGTCGCCGGGCCTCACCGAACCGGCGGTGCCCCTCCAGGCCCATTTCGACCTCAAAGAGGACCTGGGGCTACCGGAGGCCATCATCTCGTCGAACACCAACGTCTTCCATCAGCCGGTGCGGGTCGGCGACCGGGTGCGGTCCCGACAGGTCCTCCGGTCGATCAGTGAACCGAAGACCACCCACCTGGGCCGCGGCCGGTTCTGGGTGGTCGACGTGGAATACCTAAATCAGGACGACGCCATCGTCGGCGTCGAGTCCTACACGGCCTTCGGCTACCGACGGGACGATGGAGAGTCTCAATGAGGGCCGACGTACTCCACGGTGACGTGGCCGTCGGCTGGTCACTGGCGCCGCTTAGCCACGATGTGACGGCCACCACGGTGGTGCTCGGCGCCCTGGCTTCACGGGACTGGCGGCCGATGCACCACGACCACGACTTCGCGGTCAACCGCAACGGCACGAGAGACATCTTCCTCAACACCCCGAACCAAGCCGCCTGGTTCGAACGCTACGTCACCGACTGGACAGGGCCGACCGGCCGGCTGGGACGGATGACCTTCCGGATGAACACCCCGGTCTTCCCCGGCGACCACATGGTCCTGGCCGGAACCGTGACCAGTACCGAGGTTGACGCGGTTGGTTGCGGCTGGGTCGACCTCGACGTGTCCCTCGAAGTGGACGGGGCAGCTGCCACCACCTGCGTCGTCCGGGTGGCCCTCCCAATCGACAGCGACGACAACCCCTGGCGGCGCCACGGCGACCGTTGGCGCCCCTGAGGGGCCAGCCCATGGACCTCGACTTCACCGACGAACAGGACATGCTCCGGAAGGCAGTGCGGAGCCTTTGCGAGGACGCCGCCGAGACGGTGCGTCAGCTCGAAAACGACCCTCGGGGCTACGACGACGGCTTCTGGCAGAAGTTGGTGTCCATGGGGCTCTGCGGCCTCATGGTCCCCGAAGCCTACGGCGGGTCGGCCATGGGGCTGTTAGACGCCGTGGTCGTCTACGAGGAGTTCGGCCGCAGCCTGGTCCCCTCGCCTCACCTAGCGAGCTCGGTCGTCTCAGCCGGGGTTCTCATGGCGGGGGGCTCCGACGCCCAGCGGGATACCTGGTTGACCCGCATCGCTTCGGGCGAGGCAATCCTCAGCCCGGCGTGGCTGGAGCCCGACGGGGGCTTCGGGCCGGCTGGTGTGCGGGTGGAGGCGGCGCCCGACGGGGACGGCGTGACACTTACCGGAACCAAGCGGCACGTGGCGTTCGCCGCCTCGGTCGACCGGTTGGTGGTGCTAGCCCGGGAACCGGCCGGGGTGAGCCTTTTCCTGGTTGATCCGGCGGCGACTGGGGTGACCCTCTCCCAGCAGTTCTCGGTGGCCTCCGACACCCAGTACCGGGTGGACTTCGACGAGGTTCGGGTGGCCGACACCGACCGTATTGGGGACCCCGGCACCGGTTGGGACCTGTGGCACGCCACAATGCTCGACGCCATCGTGCTGGTAGCCGCTCAGGCCATCGGTGGCGCCGAGGCCTCCCACCTGCTTGCAACCGAGTACGCCAAGGTGCGCCACCAGTTCGACAAGCCGATCGGGTCGTTTCAGTCGATCGCCCACTACCTGGCCGACGGTATTACCGCCATCGACGGTGGCCGTGTCCTGGTGTATCAGGCCGCCTGGACCCGGGACGTCGGCCACGACTCCGAGACCCTGGCCGCCATGGCCAAGCTGTTCGCTACCCAGACCTTTCGGGACGTGAGCGCCACTGGAATCCAGATCCACGGCGGCCTGGGGTTCACCGTCGAATGCGACGCCCAGCTCTACTTCCGGCGGGCCAAGTCGTGGCAGCTCAACTGGTACGACCCGACGCACCTAGAGGAGTTGATCGCCGGCCAGCTCCTGGACTGAACCGTTCGGCTCCCCGGCGGCTTTGCCGGCCGGTGCCGCCGGGCAGGCCAGGCCGGTACCGCCCATCCCGCAATAGCCCATGGGGTTCTTAGCCAGGTACTGCTGGTGGTAGTCCTCGGCGTAGAAAAACTCACCGAGTCGGGTGACCTCGGAGGTAACGGGCCCGTAGCCGGCGGCGGCTAATACCGTGGTGTAGGCCGCCCGACCGGCCTCGGCGGCGGCCCGGTGGGTGTCCGTGGCGGCCCACACCCCCGAGCGGTACTGGGTTCCTAGGTCGTTCCCCTGACCCATCCCCTGGGTTGGGTCGTGGTTCTCCCAGAACACCTGGAGGACCTCGCCGATGGGCAGCGCCTCCGGGTCGAACACCACTAGGACCACCTCGGCGTGACCGGTTAGCCCGCTGCAGACCTCCCGGTAGGTGGGATTGGGAGTGTGTCCTCCGCTGTAGCCCACCGCGGTGGTCCACACCCCGGGGGTCTGCCAGAAGGCTCGCTCCGCCCCCCAGAAGCAGCCCATGCCCACCACCACTAACTCGAGGCCATCGGGAAACGGCGGCCGCAGAGGGCGACCGTTCACCTCGTGGGCCTCGGGCACCGGCATGGCCTCACGGCGGCCGGGCAGGGCCTCGGTCGGGTTCGGAATGGTGAGCAACTCGTGTCCGAAGGACATGTCCAAAGGCTAGGTCCGGAGTCCGGGTCTCGGTGCTCGACTCTGCCAATCAACCCGTGCCGGTCAGATGGTGAACGCCAGGCGCTCGGCCAGTTGCCTGGCCAGGGACAGGTCGCCGCCGAGGGCCACCCGGCCATCGTCGATCATCGGCACAGGGTCCTTGCGCCCTCCGGTCAGGGCCAGCCAGTGATGGGAGGACATCGACAGGGTGGCCGTAGCCTCCCCGTCGAAGGCGTCGACCACCGAGGCCCGCCCGTCGACCACCACCCGGATGGTGGCCTCGACCGGGCCGGTGAGAGTGACCTCGACCTGGCTCCCGTCGGGGGCGCCGCCCTTCTTGCCGATGATGTAGCCGGCGGCCGTGGCGACCTCCTCCACCGACATCTCGGCCGGCCGGCCTCCAGCCGAGGGTTCGTGGCCCAGCGGTTCCCGGCAATCCTCGAGGTGCAGCCAGGAGTCGTAGACCCGGACGTTCATGAACCGTAGGTACGGCACCTCGCCGACTGGTGACCAGCCAACCTTCAGGATTTCTTCGTCCGACATGGTGTGCAGTTCGCCGAGGCGCTCGGCCGAGATGACCCGGAACGCCTCGAGGACCTCGGGCCCGGACATGGATCGCATCGACTCGACCCACCGCTCGTTGCCCTCAGCGATCGGGTTTTTTAGGTGGGCTGTCGGGAATTCGACGTCGGGCGCCGGACGGCCCTGCAGCATGTATTCGGTGCCGATGATGTGGGACAGGTTGTCCTGCACGGTCCAGCCGGGGCAGCGACTGGGGGTGGCCCAGTCGTCGGCGGACAGGCCGTTCGCCCAGTCCGACCACTCGGTCCAGATCTGCTCCAGGCCGCCGAGAATTCGTGTGCGGTCCAGTTCTATGTCCATGGTCTTTAGGTCCCTCGTCTCGTCCGCAGTGACGCGTCAGGGTGTCGGGTTGGCCACGGTGTTCCACTCCCGGGCCTCGATGTAGGGGCGGAACACGTCGGCCACCGCTGTCAGGTCAGCCTCGGTCTTGGGTCGCTGCATCTCGAACAGGTGGGGGAACTCCAGCCATCCCAGGACGAGGTTCCAGAGCCGGTCGGCCGCCTCGCCGGTCGGTGGGTCGATGAGGACCGGGCCGAAGAGCTTGCGGGAGTCGTCGTCCTCGGCGCCGGGGAACACCAAGGTCGGCACGCCCCAACCGCCCATCGAGACCACCTGATCGTGGTCGTTGCGTACGTCGTCGTGGGTCGACTCGTCGGCCAGGGCCAGATCGACCAGACCGGGGTCGAGGTCCATTTCGACCAGTAGATCGCGGGCCACTTCGGGCCGGTGGGGCTTGCGCCCCTCGACGTGGAGGGCGGTTCCGGACCGTAGGTACCAGGCGTCGTTGAGCACCGGGTCCTCGCGCTTGAGGAGGGCGCCGATGCGCATCATGGACCAGCCGTAGGACCACTCCCGCTCCCAGGGATGTTTCTTTCCCTCGGGCCGGTTGATTTCCTCGAGGCTGAAGAAGCGCCAGTCCACCTCAAGGCCCTGTCGGTCCCGGACTTCGCGCATCCACAGCGAGGTCTGGTACGCCCAGGGGCAGATCACGTCGAAGTGGAAGGCCAGTTTGGTCGGGGGGCTCGGCCGGTCACCCATGGTCGGCAGTCTCCCGCAGTTGGTGGCGTACAACCTTACCGAGGGCGTTCCGGGGCAGGGCTTCTACCTCAACCACCCGGCGGGGCAGTTTGTACGAGGCCAGGGCACCGGCAGCGAAGGCTCGCAGGTCCTCGACGGTGGGGCAGTCCACCCCGTCGACCGTCACCACCCAGGCCACGACGTCCTCCCCCCACTCGGCCGATGGCACGCCAGCCACCGCTGTCTCGGCCACCGCGGGGTGGGCGACCAGCACGTCCTCGACCTCCCTCGGGTAGACGTTCAGCCCGCCGGTGATGATCAGTTCCTTGGCCCTGCCCACGATCGATAAGTAACCGTCGTCGGACACCTCGGCCAGGTCACCTGTGTGGAACCACCCTCCTTCGAGCACCTCAGCGTGGTCGTCTGGCCGCCCCCAATATCCGGAGAACACATTGGGGCCCCGGGCCAGGACCTCACCGGTTACCCCGTCGAGGCATATCTCCACGCCGGGGAGCGGGATGCCCACCGACCCGGGTCGCCGTTCCCCGTCGTGAGGGTTGGACACCAGCATGAGGGTCTCGGTGGTGCCGTAGCGCTCCAGGACGTCGACGCCGGCCTCGGTAGCTAGACGCCGGTGGAGGTCGGCGGCCAAGGGCGCCGAGCCCGCTACGCACAGTCGTAGGCCCCCCATTTCCCCCACCCGAGGATGGTCGACCAGACGGTGGTACATGGTCGGGACCCCGAAGAACATCGAGCACTGCTGGTCGACTAGGGCGTCTAGAACCGCCTCGGGGGCAAACCCGGCCTGGAGAACCGCCGAGCCGCCAACCAGCAGGGTTCCGTGGAGGCCGAGCCCCAGACCATGCATGTGGAAAAGCGGCAGGCAGAGCAGCAGGCGGTCGTGGTCGGTCCACCGCCAGGCCACGACCACCGAGTGGGCCCCGGCCAGCAGACTGGCCTGGGTGTGGGTCGCCCCCTTGGGTCGACCCGTGGTTCCGGAGGTGTAGGCGACCAGCGCCGGTGCGTCAGGACCTGCCTTGTCGAGATGGGGTGTCGGGCCGCCCTTAAGGTCGACGCTGGTGGAGGCCACTAACAGGTGGCGGTCCATAGCCCGGAGGGCTTCCGCCCAACCATGGTGGTCGACCAAGGCGGCCCGGGGCTGGGCGTCACCGACCACGTGGGCCAGCTCGGGATCCTGATAGGCGCCGTTGACCGGGACCACCACGAGTCCCAGGCGGAGGCAGGCCACATGGGCTACCACCAGATCTACCGAGGCCTCTCCGGAAACGAGCACCCGGTCGCCGACGGCCAGGCCGGCTCGGTGGAGGCGTCCGGCTACCTCCTCCGTCGCCTCCAGGAAGGCACCCCGCTCGACCCATCGGCCGTCGTGGTGGAACAGGGGCCTGTCGCTGTCGGCGCCCAGCCGGGCCGTCCAGACTCCGACCAGGGTGCCGGGCTCGGGAAGGGTGAAGCCTCCCTGGGCGCCGTCGGGAAGGTGGTCGGTCCACGGACAGGGCTGGGGTCTTGACACGGGTGGGACGGTACCGGGGCGCCGATGCTGGGGGCTTGACGGAAGAACATCGGCCCATAATGCTAATGTCAGCCATTACTACCAATCCGCCAGGAGCATCCCATGGAGTTCGGCATCTTCTCGAACGGCTATATCCCGGGCCCCGCCGCCCACGACACCGAGTGCGAGCACACCGAACTCATGCGGGAAGCCGAGTGTGGCATCCTGGCCGACAAGCACAACTGGAAGTACATGTGGTTTGGCGAGCACCACGGGCTAAGCGAGTACAGCCATATGTCGGCTCCCGCCCCGCTCATGGGCTACGTGGCCGCCCAGACTGACTACATCCACATCGGCTCGGCCATCACCAGCCTCCCTACCAAGAAGGAGCACCCGGCCCGGATCGCTGAGCGCGCCGCCATGCTCGACCACGTCACGGACCGCCGATTCGAGTTCGGCACCGGTCGGGGTGCCGGCAGTCACGAGCTCCGCATGTTCAACGTCCTCGACCCCAACGAGACGAAAGCCATGTGGGACGAGGTCATACGGGAGATCCCTCGTATGTGGGAGCAGAAGGACTACGACTTCCACGGCGAGTACTTCACCGTGCCCACCCCGCACAACATCCTCCCCAAGCCCTACGGCCCAGGCCACCCGCCGCTCTGGGTGGCCTGTGGTAACCCGCCCACCTTCGCCAAAGCCGGGTCGCTGGGTATTGGGGCCATCGCCTTCAACTTCGAGCCGATCTACAACCTGAAGGGTCGGGTGGCGGCCTACAAGGAGGCCATCGTCGACCCGGTCGAGCAGATCGGACAGTTCCGGAACGACAACGTGATGATGACCAACGCGGTGATCTGCCTTGAGGACCGGGAAACAGCCCGGACGATCGCTAAAGCCAAGGGTCGGGGCTACCTGGTCACCATGGTCAACCTCTACCACGACACCATGCCCAAGTCCCCGAACGCCGTTACCTGGCCTGACCCGCCCAACGACCCTGGTTGGACAGACGAGATGCTGGACCTGGCCATCGAGGGCGGCTACCTGCTCTGCGGGACCCCCGAGGAGGTGTGCGAGCAGGTGGCCCGCTATCAGGAGGTGGGGTGCGACCAGGTGGTCTTCGGCCTGCCCATCGAGGGCATGGCCCATGAGCAGATCCTCGAGATGATCGAGGTTTTCGGGGAGCAGGTGATCCCCGAGTACGACACCGACCGCACCCACTCCACCGACCACTACCGGGCCATGGCCGAGCGGCGATTCCCCGAGTTCGGCTATCCGCTGCCTGACAACCTCGACGTGTCGGTCATCCCATCCAGCGCTCTGCTGCCCCTCGGCTAGGCCTCGGTGCCCCGCGACAGCACCAAGACCCGGGCCCGCCTGGAGGTCGAGGCCGAGCGCCTATTCGCCGACGTCGGCATCTGGCAGGTGAGGGTCCGGGAGATCGTGGCCGCCGCTCACCAGCGGAACGCGTCGGCGGTCACCTACCACTTCGGCTCTCGGGAAGGACTCCTGGAACGAATCCTGGCCCAGCACGGCGAGCCGATCGACGTCCACCGGGGGCAGCTGTTGGCCGGCCTGGAAGGCGAGGCTTCCACCCGCTCGGTGGTCGACGCCCTGGTAGCGCCCATGGTGGCCTGCTTGGAAAATGACAGGGGTCGTCGCTACGTGCGGATCGTGGCGCAGTTGGCCGACCGGTTCGCCGACTGGCGCTACGCCCCGGCCGACCTGGCCGCCCCCAACCTGTCCCGAGCCCTGGACCTGCTCGAGAACCGTCCGGAGCACCTGAACAGTGCTGTACGGCGCGAGCGGCTGGTGGCCATGATGCAGTTGATGACCTCCTCACTGGCTGAACGGGCCCGGATCCTCGAGAGCGGCGCGTCGCCGGTACTTGACGCCCGTCATTACCAGAAGAACCTGGCCGACATGCTGGTCGGCCTGCTGGAGGCGCCGGCCGCGGCAGCCTGACCAATCCCCGCTCCTCAACCCACCAGGTCGACCAACTCCGGTCCCAGGTCGCCCACCGTGGCCGCTCCGACCAGGGCCATCGTCCGTTCCATGCCTGACCGCATCAGGCTCAAGACATGGTCGACCCCTGGTTCGCCCACCGCGCCGAGGGCGTAGAGGTACAGGCGGCCGGCCATGACCGCATCCGCACCAACGGCCAGCGCCTTGACGATGTCGGAACCCCGACGCACCCCGCCGTCGCAGATCACCTCCACCCGGTCCCCCACCGCCTCGACAATCTCCGGCAGAAGGTCGAACGATGCTGGGGCACCGTCGAGTTGGCGACCCCCGTGGTTAGAGACGGCAATGGCGGTAACCCCGGCCTCGGCGGCCAGTCGGGCGTCGGCTACCGACTGGATCCCCTTAAGGACCAGCGGGCCGTCCCAGATAGAGCGAAACCATTCCAGGTCCCGCCACGAAAGGCCTGGGTCGAACTGGGATGCCATGTACTCGGCCAGGTCCACTGCCGTGGACCCGTCACCCCCGGCCGCACCCTGGGCACTGGCGAATCGGATCGGCTCGGAGCGCAGGAAACGCCAGGTCCAGCCGGGATGGCGCAAGCCGTCGAGCAACGTGCCCGGACCGATTTCCGGTGGGAGGGTGAACCCGCGTCGCACGTCGCGTTCCCGACGACCTAGCACCGGCGCGTCCACGGTTACGCAGAGCGCCTCGAACCCGGCGGCCGCTGCTCGTTCCACCAGCTCCCGAACGAGCGACCGGTCCCGCCATGTGTAGACCTGGAACCAGAGCCGGGCGTCGGACCCGGCGACTGCCGCGCACTCCTCGATGGAGCGAGTGCCCATGGTGGAAAGGGTGAATGGGATCCCGGCCCTACCAGCCGCCCGCACCACGGCCAGCTCGCCCTCCGGATCGGCAATGCGGGTGAAGCCGGTGGGAGCAAGCACCAGGGGGAAGGCCGCTGGACGACCCAGCAGCGTCGTCGACACTTCAATCTTGCCTGTGTCGCGCAGCACCCGGGGTCGGAAGGTGACCCTCCGGTAAGCCTCGACGTTCCGGGCAAGGGCCGACTCGTCCTCGGCACCGCCGTCGATGTAGTCGAAGACCCCTCCGGGTAGACGACGGCGGGCCATGCGCCGGAGGTCAGCGACGTTGGCCGCTCCACGGAGCCGCCGGTCGGCTCGACCCATCTGGGGTCGCCGGAGGCGGACCACGGCGCGGACGGTGCGGAGCATGGTTCCGGGCGGGGGCGCCGCCGTCAGCCTCCCATGGCGTCGAGCTTGGTCACTCGTGCATCGTGGCGACCACCCTCGAAGTCCTCGTCCAACCAGGCCCGCAACGCTTCCTCAGCCACCTTAGGATCGATGACCCGCTCTCCGAAGCAGAGCACGTTGGCGTCGTTGTGGGCCTTGGACAGCCGAGCTGATTCCACATCGTGGACAGTGGCTGCCCGGATGCCGGCCACCTTGTTGGCCGCCATAGCGATCCCGATCCCTGACCCGCAGACCGCCACCCCGGCCGTTGCCTCCCCACCAGCCACGGCACGAGCCACCGCAAAGCCGAAGTCCGGGTAGTCAACCCGCTCAGTCGAGTCGGTGCCCAGGTCGAGGACCTTGTGACCCAGGGTTCGCAACTCGGCGACCAGGCACTCCTTGAGGTGGTAGCCGGCGTGGTCACAGCCCACGGCGATAGTGGCCATGGGCCGATGCTAATCGTCGCCCAGGACGAGGCCGATGCCGGTAAGGGCTTCCCTCCCGATACTGCCGGCCCGTAGGACACGGGCCGGGTCGGCTGTCACGTCGACGACCGTGGAGGGGGCGCCGGTACACGGACCGCCATCTAAGACCAGCAGATCTCCGCCCAGGGCCTCAGCTGCCGAACGGGCATCGGCCTCGGTTGGTCGGCCGGAACGGTTGGCCGAGGTGACGGCCAGCGGTCCGACTTCGGCGGCCAGTGCCCGGACCAACTCGTGGTCGGGGCAACGCACCCCGACGGTGGCCTGGTCACCGCCGAGTCGAGCCGAGAAGCCCACACCGCGGGTGGTTACCACGGTGAGCGGTCCCGGCCAGAAGGCGGCGGCTAGGAGCTCGAAGGCCGGACCGGGCTCGACAACGGTACGGGCCTGGTCGACGTCGGCCACCAGGACGGCCACCGGCCGATTGTCGGACCGACCCTTCCTCCTGAACATGGCCTCAACGGCACTCGGCCCGGCCGGCAGAACGGCCAGACCGTAGACAGTCTCGGTGGGAAGTACAACGAGGCCCCCTCTCCGGAACTCGTCCAGAGCGGCAGCCCGGGCAGTGGCCGGGTCCGCCACGGCGTCAACCAACCGGATCATGACGGCCTCCGGGCTACCAGCACGCGATCCCGACCGACCAGGTCCGGGTGGACCCCAACCACCCGGTAGCCCAGGCTCCGGGCCCGCTCGGCGACCGCATTGGCCGACACCGGTGAGAGCTCCAACACCAGAGCACCGTCGGAGGTGAGCCAGGCGGGAGCCTCCTCCACCAGGTGGACAAGGTCTTCGGTGCCACGCGGGCCGGCCCGCAGTGCCGCCTGCGGCTCCCAGTCGGCGACCTCAGGCGGTAGGGGTTCACTGTCGGCCACATAGGGAGGGTTGGAAACAACCACGTCGAACCGACCGGCCATGCAGGCCGGCAACGCGGAGAACCACGACCCTTCTACCAGGCTGACCCGTCGGGCCGGCAGCCCCAAGCCAGCCAAGTTGGCCCTGGCCACGGCCAGCGCGTCGGTCGAGACGTCGGTGCACCACACACGGGCCGCGGGATGCTCGGCGGCCACGGCCAGTCCGATCGCCCCCGACCCGCATCCCAGGTCGGCCACGTAAACCGGTTCCCCCAGTGGCTGGCTCGCGGCCGCCCGGTTGCATTCCTCCAGGGCATATCCCGCCACA
>CZRM01000036.1_pt1 | contig 34979 bp, 29 predicted proteins | sample 1125721 | NCBI WGS metagenome assembly CZRM01 (sample SAMEA3597868, study PRJEB11362) | Hydrothermal vent metagenome genome assembly | biome: marine hydrothermal vent biome; feature: marine hydrothermal vent; material: ocean water | place: Atlantic Ocean | collected 2010-09-19/2010-10-04 | reverse complement strand
GGTTGCCTCCATGGTCGCTGCGCTGCTGACGTCTGCCGGATTACGTGTGGGCGCCTACTCCAGCCCCCACGTCGACACCGTCCGGGAGCGCCTAACCATCGATGGCCAGCTGATTTCCGAGGAGGCTTTCGCCGACCTGCTGGCCGACGTGGAGCGGTATGCGGCGGTGGCGCCGGAGCGTCCCTCCTATTTCGAGCTCCTAACCGCGGCGGCCTTCCTATGGTTCAGCAACGAAGCCGTCCAGGTGGGGGTGGTCGAGGTCGGCCTCCTGGGGCGCTACGACGCCACCAACGTGGTGGACTCTGCGGTCGCGGTCGTCACCAACGTGGGTCGGGACCACACCGACGGGACCGGCGACTGGCGTCGGGACGTGGCAGCTGAGAAGGCAGGCATCATTCGGGAGGGGCGTCCGCTGGTGCTGGGGGAGACATCCATCGAGCTCACCGGGGTGTTTGCCGCTGAGTCGCCGGACCCGGTGCTGACCCGGGGGGTCGACTTTGGTGTCCGGGGCGCCGAAAGGGCGGTGGGGGGCCAGCTTCTCGAGTTGTGGACCCCGAGTGGAAGTCGCGACGGGGTCTTCCTGCCCCTGCACGGCGACCACCAGTCCGATAACGCATCGATTGCCCTGATGGCCGCAGAGGCGTTCCTTGATGCCCCGTTGGGTGAGGACGTGGTGGCCGAGGGGTTCGCCGGGGTTCGGATTCCCGGGCGCTTGGAGGTGGTGTCCTCCGAGCCTCTGGTCGTGTTGGACGGGGCTCACAACGAGGATGCGGCCCGAGCCCTAGTCGCGACTGTGTCGACGGTTTTCCCGGTCGGCCGGCGGATTCTGGTGGTGGGTGCGCTGGGGCCCCGCCGACCGGAAGACTTTTTTGACGAGTTAATTGCTCTGGCCCCAGATTTGGTGGTGACCTGCACCGCTCCGTCTCCCCGAGCCGTACCGGCCGGGGAGCTGGCCGCCCTAGCCGCCGAGCGACGGATGGAGGTGGAACCGGTGCCGGACGTCGTAGATGCCGTCCGTCTAGCGGTGGCGGCCGCTGAGGAGACCGACCTCGTCCTGGTGACCGGATCCTTTTACGTGTTATCGGCGGCCCGTCGGGCCCTAGACGCCGACCCGGTCACAGACGACCTGGACGACTTCTAAGAGGTCCGGGCTGGCCCGCACCGCCGTAGCCTGCGGGCATGGATCGAACGCTCGTTATCTGCAAGCCCGACGCCGTGGAACGCAGCCTCGTCGGGGAGATCATCGGACGTTTCGAGGGCAAGGGCCTCACAGTGGTGGCCGCCGAACTCCGGCAGCTGGATACCGACACCCTGGCCCGGCACTACGAGGAGCACGTCGGGAAGCCCTTCTACGAGGACCTCGTGGCCTTCATGTCCCGGTCGCCGTCCATGGTGATGGTCGTCGAGGGACCCGAGGAGACGTTCGCCGTAGTCCGTTCCATGATGGGGACCACTAACCCCCGGGAGGCGGCGCCGGGAACCATCCGGGGAGACTTGGGAACCCTCTTCACCGAGAACCTCGTCCATGGTTCTGACTCCCAGGCCTCGGCCGAACGGGAAATTGGGATCTTCTTTCCCGACCTGGTTGCCTGAGCCCCGGTCGCCGGGTTGGCCGACGATGCCGACCCTTATGCCCGCGTAGGGTGGTGAGACGGTTACGAAGAGTGGCAATTGGGTGACGGGCGCGTTACGTTTCCCGGAGCGAGTGGGGCGGACCTGACCTCTCTCACGAGAACCGACGGAGTACCCGGTCGATGGCCGAACCTGTAGATCGACGGCCACGTGCACAGGGGCCACGACGCATGGTCTTTGGAGCCCGCGACATCGCTGTCGACCTGGGGACCGCCAACACCCTGGTGTACGTACGCGGCGAGGGGATCGTCTTAGACGAGCCGTCAGTCGTTGCCGTCAACTCGTTGGACGGCAACCTGCTAGCCGTCGGAGACGAAGCCAAACGAATGATCGGGCGGACTCCCGGCTACATCCGCGCTGTCCAACCACTAAAGGACGGAGTCATTGCCGACTTTGAGATCTGCGAGAAGATGCTCCGATATTTCATCCAGCAGGTTCACAACCGACGCTGGGCCAAGCCCCGCATGGTTATCTGCGTCCCGTCCGGGGTGACCGGTGTGGAGCGACGGGCCGTGCAAGAGGCCGCCGAATACGCCGGCGCCCGTCCACCGTCCTACATCATCGAGGAGCCCATGGCGGCTGCCATCGGTGCTGGCCTTCCAGTGGCCGAGCCCACGGGTTCCATGGTGGTCGACGTGGGTGGCGGAACCACCGAGGTGGCGGTCATCTCGCTCGGGGGCGTGGTGGCCAGCCAGTCCTCCAGGGTCGGGGGCGACGAAATGGACGACGCAGTCAAGCAGTTCCTCAAGAAGGTCAAGGGCGTCGACGTGGGAGACCGGACGGCTGAGACGATCAAGATCCGCCTGGGCTCCGCTCACCCGCTAACCCAGGAGATTCGTGCCGCCGTGTCCGGTCGGAGCCTCCGTACCGGCCTGCCCGAATCGGTGGAGTTTTCCACCAGGGAGATCCGCGAGGCCCTTGAGGAGCCGGTTGCTGCCATCATCGACACTGTGAAGGTCACACTGGATCGGACGCCCCCTGAGCTGGCCGCAGACATCATGGACCGGGGCATCACCCTGGTGGGCGGCGGCGCCCTCCTCATTGGTTTGGCCGACCGAATCCGTGCCGAGACCGGCATGCCGGTCTGGTTGGCCTCCGACCCGCTGCGCTCCGTCGTCGAGGGCGCGGGCAGTGTCCTGGAGGAGTTCTCCAGGTTCGGGGAGATGATCTTCGGCGACGACGCGGAATAGATGGTGGCGGTCCCTCGGCCCGCCGGGCGGTCCCGTCCGACGCTCCTCCTGCTGGTTGCCGCCGCACTGACCCTGCTGACTCTCCACTTCCGGGGGGCCGAGCCACTGTCCGCCTTCCAGCAGGGAATCCGTGACGTGCTGGATCCCGTCCGGTCGGCGAGCGAACGGGTGGCCCGACCGGTGCAGTCGGCCTGGCACGGCCTGTTCGACTACGACGACCTGCGAGCCGAGAACGAGCGGTTGGCCGACGAGCTGGCCCGTATGCGCGGACGACGGCTTACCGGCGAAGCCGACAAGGAACTACTGGAGCGCCTGCTCGGCGAGGTCGACATCGATTACACGACGCTGGAGACCGTCGTCGTCCGGATACTCGGCACACCTCCTGGGAACTTCTCCAGCTACTCGCTCGAGGTGGACAAGGGCCAGGACGACGGCCTGGAGGAGGGAATGGCCGTGGTCACCGGGGCCGGCCTGGTGGGACGCCTGGAGGTGGTCGACCGTTCCCGGTCGATCGTGCGCCTTGCCACCCATCCGGAGTTCCGGGTGGGTGTTCGCCTCGTCGGTTCTCAGGACGAGGGCTTAGCCCGCGGCGGAGGGGCCACCGGCCGACTGGTTATCGATGCCGGCATCCGATTGGATGCCGTGGTGAAGGCCGGCGAGGTGGTGGTCACCTCCGGTGGTCGCAGCCGCTTCCCGGCCGACATCCCGGTGGGACGGGTGTCCGACCCCGATGACGATGCCGAGTTCGACCGTCAGATCATTGTCGACCCGGAGGCCTCCTTAGAGAACCTGAGCTTCCTGAACGTGGTGCTCGATCCCGTCCGCTTCGATATCGAGCCGAGCAGGCGACGGTGATCGGCCCGTGACCCACCGATTCCGCGTCCTGGCCCTGCTGTTGACCGCCACCGTGGCCCAGGTGACCGTGTTTGACGAGGTTCGAGTGGCCGGAGCGTCGGTCGAGTACCTGCTGCTGGTCTCGGTGCTGACCGGGTACCACGGGGGTCCCGAGCGTGGGGCCGTGGTGGCTTTCTTCGCCGGGCTCCTGCACGACGCCGTGACCGTCACTCCCATGGGCCTTCACGCTCTCGTCTACCCCTCACTGGCCGTCGCCACCAGCCACCTAGAGGTTCGTCTGGCCCGCTTTACCCGGCCGTTCCTCGGGAGCGGCCTGGCTATCGCCATTGCCGGTGGCGTTCTGGCTGCTGCCGCGGTGGGGAGCCTGTTCGGACTTCGGGAGCTGGGTGACCCTGGGCTGCTGCGTACCACGGTGGTGGTTGTCGTCATGACGGTAGCCGTGGCGCCACCGACCAGCCGGGCCGTGCGATGGGCGGTGACCGGGGGCCTGCCCGTGGACGTGGACCTTCGCGGGCAGGGAGCGGAGGGCGGGGGGTGAACGAGACCGGCCGCTACCGCATGCGGGTCCTGGCCATCATCGGCCTCTCCATGTTCGCCGCTCTGGGGGCTCGCCTCTGGTACCTGCAGGTCATGGTGAGCGAGGAGGCTATGGCTACTGCCCGGAGCAATATCACGCGGGTGGTCGCTGTACCGGCTCCTCGTGGTCGGATCCTGGACGTCCACGGTCGAACACTGGTCGGGAATCGTCTGACCACCGTGCTGACCATGAACCGCAACGAGCTGGACGAGTCAGGATTCGACAAAGACGAGCGGCTAGAGGTGTTCACCGAGATCGCCGTCGAGATCAACCGGTCCGGCCACCTGCTGAAGGTCACCGACGTAGTCCGGGCGTTGGCGGACCCTTCATACGGCAACTATGACGACATCCCGATCGCTCATGATGTGGGCGAGGACCTCCTGGTGTTCTTTGGCGAGCGCCCGAACCAGTTCCCTGGTGTACGGGTGGCCCAGAGCACGGTGCGTTCCTACCTCTACGGCGACCTGGCCTCCCACGTCCTGGGATGGGTGGGGCCGGTCAACGACGCCGAGCTCCGGATACGGCGCCCACCGGACGGCAAGGAGTACCGGCTCCGAGACCAGATCGGCAAGGCCGGCGTTGAGCTCATGTTCGAAGATGACCTGCGGGGCCAGGCCGGCCACAAGGTGGTTGAGGTGGACCGCTTGGGGGAGGTCGTTCGGGAACGGCATGATCTGTTCGTCCCTCCGACTCCGGGCGATGACCTGGTGCTGTCAATCGACGTCGACGTCCAGTACCTAGTTGAGCGTGAGCTAGAGCGGTCAATCCACCTGGCCCGCACCCGGGAGCCGGACGCCGATCCGGACCGACCCGGCCAGCTCCTTCCCGCGTATGACGCCCCCGGCGGCTCGGTCGTCGTGCTGGACCCTCGGGTAGGTGACGTAGTGGCTATGGCCTCCTTCCCGTCGTACGACCCCAATGAGTCGATCGGCGGCTTTAGCTTCGACCGGTGGGCCGAGCTCAACGACCCGGCCAACGATCTCCCCATGTTCAACCGGGCCATCCAGGGTGAGTACGCCCCCGGTTCCACGTTCAAGCTGTTCACCGCCCACGCGGCGTGGCACGAGGGGGTGTTCGGGGTGGGGGCCGTGCCCCGGGCCGATGAGCTGTGGGACGACCCGGGTGCCTACGTGCTCCGGAGCTGTGGAGACGTGGATCCCACTGATCCGCCGCCCGGCTGCCGATATCGAAACGCCGGCGAGAAGCAGTACGAGGCCGTAGACCTGGTCCGGAGCCTTACCGTGTCCAGCGACGTCTACTACTACCAGATCGGGGAGTCGATCTACATCAACCCGGGCCACCCCGACACTGCCGTCCAGGATGCTGCGGCCTCCTATGGGATGGGCCTGGATACCGGAGTCACCCTGCCGTTCGAACAGGACGGCTATCTACCGACCCCCCGCAACCGGCGACAGCGGCACGAGGCAAACCCGGTGGCCTTTCCGGAGTGGGGATGGTCGACCGGTGACAACGTGATCACAGCCATTGGCCAGGGAGAAGTCCTGGTTACGCCGCTCCAGCTTGGGAATGCCTTCGCCACGTTCGCCAACGACGGTGTGCGCTATGCCCCCAACGTGGTGGCTCGGATCATGGACCGCGATGGCACGGTGGTTCGGGAGTTCGGACCCCGCGAGTTATCCACGGTCGACATTGACGACGGTTTCCGCCGCCGGGTCCTCGATGGCCTGGCTGGTGTGACGGCCCACGAGGAGGGCACCGCCTATTGGGCCTTTAATTCAAGGGCCACCGGCGGCAACTATTTCCCGCTGGATCAGCACCCGGTCGCCGGCAAGACCGGAACCGCCGAGGTCCGAGGCAAGGCCGACACGTCGATTTTCGCCGCCTTCGGGCCCGTGGACGAACCCACCTACGCCATAGTGGCCGTGCTTGAGGAGGCGGGCTTCGGGAGCAGCGTCGCCGCACCGTTGGTGGCCCGTATTCTGGCCCCAGTCTTTGAGGGAACGGTTCCCGAGGCGCCCCTGGCCGCCGTCCGCTACGCCCGCTCGGCAGCTCTCCCCCTGTGCGTGGCCTGGCACGAGTGGCGGACAGGAGACACCCTGGACCGGCTTGAGGCGGCTGATCCCTCTTCCGGGGACGTCGGCGGACCGGTGCTAGACGCTTCAGGTCAGGTTCGGGTCCGAGGTATCCGGGTGGATTGCGATGACCTCCTGGACGAGGTCCTCGCCGTGTTCCTCGACAAGGAGGTCGACTGATGGTCGACCTCCGTCGCCCGGACTTCGACCGGCCGAAAGTTCTACGCCACGTCGACCTGGTGCTGCCGGTCCTGGCTCTCGCGGTTTCCCTGGTTGGGGTGCTGATGGTCTACTCAGCCACCCGAGGCCCGGTCACCGAGATCCGGCCGGCCGAGACCTTCTACCTCGGACGGCAGGCCCGGATGGTGGCCGTGGGCCTGGCCGCCATGGTGGTAGCCGCCTGGTTTGGCCACCGTCGACTCCAGCGCTTGGTTCCCCTGGTCTACCTGGCCACCCTGGGGGTCCTAGTGGCCGTCCTGGTGGTCGGCATTGAGGTGAAGGGCGCCAGGGCGTGGTTTCAGGTCGGGGGCAATCAGTTCCAACCGTCGGAGCTGGGAAAGGTGGTGCTAATCCTCACCTTGGCCGCTTGGTTGGGTCGGACCGAGGAACCCAGCGGACAGAGGGTTCTCGGAGCGGTAGCGCTGGCTGGGCTCCCCGTCGTCCTGATCGTCCTCCAGCCAGACCTGGGCACTGTGCTGGTCTACGGGGCTATCGCGGTCGGGATGGTGCTGGTGGCCGGCGTCAAGGGCCGGCACCTCCTCATCCTGGGTCTGCTCCTGCTAACCGGTCTTGTGGGCGTCTTACGGTCTGAGGTACTAGAGGACTATCAGGTCCGGCGGCTCATGGTCTTCGTGGACGAGGAGACGGACACAGCGGCCAGCTACAACCTGGAACAGGCCCAGGTGGCTATCGGCAATGGTGGACTGACCGGCCGTGGCCTGTTCCAAGGCACCCAGAACAACTCCGAGCTGGTTCCCGAACAGCAGACCGACTTCATATTCACCGTGGTGGCCGAGGAGACGGGGTTCGTGGGCAGCGCCCTCGTGCTGGGCATCGTGGGTCTGCTCCTCCTGCGGGTTTGGCGAATTGGTCGCCTGGCTGACGACCGCTTCGGCATGCTGGTCTCGGCTGGGGTGTACACCATGCTCCTGTTTCAGGTGTTCCAGAGCGTCGGGATGTCGACCGGAATCATGCCCATCACCGGAATTCCGTTCCCGCTGGTCAGCTACGGCGGATCATCTGTAGTGACGACGTTCATCTCACTTGGCCTCGTTCAGAGCGTGCATATGCGTCGCCACGAGCGCCAGGTCGGTTCCTGAACCGGGTCGGCGAACCCCCGAGGTCCCCAAGCGCTGGGTTGGTGGATACGCTGGCCAATCATGAGTTCGCTTTGGCTCGAACTCGAACGTGTCCTCGGCGAGGTCCAGAAACCGGCCCGCTACATCGGATGTGAGGACGGGATGACCGTCCCGGTCCACCACCCGGACAGGGTGGCCTGGCTCCTCGTCTACCCGGACACCTACGAGGTCGGTCTTCCCAATCAGGGTCTACAGATCCTGTACGAGATCCTCAACGAACGGCCCGATGCGGTGGCCGAGCGGAGTTACGCGCCCTGGACTGACATGGCCGCCGTGCTCCGGCGCGAGGGACTCCCGCTGTTTTCGGTGGATAGCCACCGCCCGGCCGCCGACTTCGACGTGTTGGCCTTCAACCTGTCGGCCGAGCTCGTCTACACCAACGTCCTGGAATGTTTGGACCTGGCGGGAATTCCGCTCCGGACGAGCGACCGCGACGCCGGGCACCCGCTGGTGCTGGTGGGCGGGCACTGCTCCTACAACCCGGAGCCTCTGGCCGACTTCATTGACGCAGCAGTACTGGGCGACGGCGAGGAGGTGGTGTCCGAGATTACCGAGACGGTGACGGCGTGGAGAGCTGAAGGACACGGCTCCCGAAGTGGCCTCCTGCGACGCTTGGCGAGCGTGCCCGGGGTGTACGTCCCCTCGCTGTACCGGGCGGAGTTCGATGAGGGAATCCTGACGTCGATCACCCCTCTGGACGACGCCCCGTCAGTGGTTGAGAAGCGCACGGTGGCCGACCTGGCCGACTGGCCATACCCGAAGCGGCAGCTGGTGCCGCTGACCGAGGTGGTCCACGACCGTCTCAATGTCGAGGTCTTCCGGGGATGCACCCGGGGCTGCCGGTTCTGCCAGGCCGGGATGATCACCCGCCCAGTCCGGGAACGGCCCGCCGACCAGGTACGGACCATGGTGACTGAGGGCCTCCGCCGGACCGGCTATGACGAGGTAGCCCTGACGTCGTTGAGCACCGCCGACTTCAGCGGAATCGAGCAGGTGGTGGCCGAGACGGTGGCCGATGATGCCTGTGGCCAGGTGTCAGTTTCGCTTCCCAGCCTGCGGGTGGACGCCTTCACGGTGGGGATTGCCGCCGAGATCCAACGGGCTCGGAGGACCGGGCTGACTTTCGCCCCGGAGGCTGGTAGCTGGCGCATGCGCCAGGTCATCAACAAGCTCATCAGCGAGGAGGACCTCTACGCAGCGGTGGAGTCGGCCTACTCGCAGGGATGGCGCCGGGTGAAGCTGTACTTCCTGACCGGCCTGCCCACCGAGACCGACGAGGACACACTGGGGATCTTGGAGATGGCCCGACGGTGCGTGGAGGTGGGCCGGGTCCACCAGCACAACCCGTCGGTGACCGTCTCGGTCGGAGGCTTTGTCCCCAAGCCATTCACCCCGTTCCAATGGTTTGGGCAGAACACCGAGCGGGAACTCCGGCGCAAGGTCGGGCTCCTTCGCGACGAGCTGAAGCGCCGCCCGAAGGCCTACCGGGGTGTCCAGTTGAAGTGGCATGACGCCCGGGCATCGGTGGTTGAGGGGCTCATGAGCCGGGGCGATCGGCGTCTTGGGGCGATCATCGAGGACGTGTGGCGAGCCGGAGGTGTCTTCCAGGAGTGGAGCGAACACTTCGACATAGGCCTCTGGGAGGATGCGCTGGATCGTCACGGGCTGTCTCTTGAAGACTTCGTGTACCGGCACCGCACCGAGGACGAGGTGTTGCCCTGGGATCACCTGTCGGCCGGCCTCCACAAGGACTTCCTGTGGCAGGACTGGCGCGACGCCTTGGAGGCGGTTGGGTTGGAGGACTGCCGCTGGACTCCCTGTTACGACTGCGGGGCCTGTACCGGCTACGGGATCGAGCACGTGGTTGCGTCGGCCGTCCCCCCGGCCGGCGGAAGCCAGGGCACCGGTCAGGACCTGAGCACAGGGGGAACGGTGCCGGTCATGCTCCGAACGCGCCCGTCGGCCGACCGGAGTCCCGAAGCGGTGGGTGTGTGATGAGGGTCCGGATCCGCTTCCACAAGAAAGGCAAAGTCCGCTTTACGAGTCACCGCGACGTGGCCCGGATCTGGGAACGGGCGCTGCGGAAGGCCGAGGTGGCGGTGTCCTACAGCCAGGGGTTCTCCCCCCGGCCGAAGCTCTCGTTCGGACTGGCCCTGTCGACCGGTCACGAGTCAGAGGCCGAGTTCCTCGACCTCGAACTGGCCGGGGAGATCGCCGAGGCGGGGGAGTGGACCCCTGAGCGAGGTGTGGCGATGGCCGCTCGCCTGAGTAGCGCGCTGCCAGTGGGTCTCGACGTGGTCGCTGTGGCCCCCATCGAGAAAGGTGATTCGCTCCAGAAGGCCGTGATGGCCTGCACCTGGTCTATCGAGGTCGACCACGTCGACCGGGCTGGAGCGGAAGCGTGGGTGGCCGACGTGCTGGCCCGCGAGGAGATCGTCGTCGAGCGCGAGCGCAAGGGACGGCCGGTGGTCGATGACCTCCGCCCCCACGTGCTCTCACTGGACGTCGCCGGGACGACGGAAACCGGAGTTCGCCTACTGGCTGACCTAGGGACCCAACCCCGAGCACTCAGGCCAACCGAGCTGTTGGCGGCGGTGGATCCGCCCCTCACGGCACGGACTGTGTGCAGGATGCACCAATGGATGTCGCAGGGAGACGACCGCGAGGAGCCGCTAATGGCCCCGGTCTCCCCTGCCCCGTCGGCGAGCGTGCCGACGTGATGAGAAGGGAAACAACCCATGTCCGAGAACACGGGCGACGAGCGACGGACCGAAACGGCCCGTCCGTCCGACACCACGAGCAGCGGAGCGGCTGAGGCGTCACCGGCTCCCAAGGTCGGTGACAGCCGACCGGCTCCCAAGATCGGCGACAGCCGACCGGCTCCCAAGATCGGCGACAGCCGACCGGCTCCCAAGATCGGCGACAGCCGGCCGGCGGCCGGCGGCGACAGCGGGGACGGCCAACCGGGCTCTGGAGGAGGGCGTCGACGTCGACGACGAAGGGGCGGCCGCGGTCGCAGCGGCGGGGGCCAGCAGGACGACAACCAGGGTCGACAGGGCCGGGGTAATCGTCCCGTGGAGGCCGTTACCGATGATGGACCGTTAGAACTGGACGAGGACACCCTCAAACGACGACGAGGCCGGGAGCGGCGAGGCAAGCCAATCGGTCGATACCTCATGTGCGTCAGCGTCAACGGTGGCGTGACCCAGATCGCCGTGCTGGAGGGACGACAGCTCATCGAGCACTACCTGTCTCGCCCGGCCGACGACGTCAGCGAGATCCACGGCAACGTCTACCTAGCCAAGGTCCAGAACGTACTGCCCGGCATGGAAGCGGCGTTCGTGGATATCGGCACGCCTAAGAACGCGGTGCTCTACCAGGGCGACCTCCAGTACACAGACACCGACTTCGAGGGCAAGGGCCGGCCTCGCATTGAGCAGGTGCTGAAGTCAAAGCAGACGATCCTGGCTCAGGTCACCAAGAACCCGATCGCCCACAAGGGGGCCCGGCTGACCCAGGAGGTCTCCCTCCCCGGCCGGTTCGTGGTGCTGGTGCCCAACAGCACCACCTATGGGATTTCTAAGCGCCTGTCGGATTCCGAGAGGAAACGCCTCCGGTCGATCTTGGACCGAACCAAGCCCAAGCAGCATGGGATCATCGTGCGGACGGCCGCCGAGGGCATCACCGCTGAGGAGATCGAGCGAGACGTCCGTCGCCTGGTCCAGCAGTGGGAGGAGATCGAGGCCCTGTCCGGGCGGTCGCAATCCCCGAGCCTCTTGTACCGCGAGCCCGAAATGGCCTTCCGGTTCATCCGTGAGGAGTTCAACAAGGACTTCCGTGGCGTGGTAATCGACGATCCGGAGATGTTCGAGAGGGTCCGGACATACGTGGAGAGCGTCAACCCGGCCCTGGCAGACCGGATCACCTACCACGATCCGGAGACCGAGTCCCTGCCCCTCTTCGAACGCCACCACGTGCACGAGCAGCTGCGTAAGGCTCTGGATCGCAAGGTGTGGCTGCCATCGGGCGGATCGCTGATTATCGAGCACACCGAAGCTCTGACGGTGATCGACGTCAACACGGGCAAGAACGTTGGACGGTCGAGCCTTGAGGAGACCGTGTTCCGAAACAACCTGGAAGCTGCCGAGGAGACTGCCCGCCAACTCCGGCTCCGCGACATCGGCGGCATCATCGTGATCGACTTTGTTGACATGGAGGTCAAGGCGAACCGGGAGGCCGTGGCCACCACGTTGCGTTCTTCCCTGGGTCGGGACAAGACCCGGACCCAAGTCTTCGATATCTCCGAACTGGGCCTAGTGGAGATGACTCGCAAGCGGATCGGAGAGGGCCTGCTGGAGTCGTTCGCCACAGCGTGTGAGGACTGTCGGGGTCGGGGTCGGATTCTGGACGACGACCTCCTAGCCGGATCAGGTCGGGCAGGCCGCCGGTGAGCGGCATTGGACCGTGCCTCAGGCAACCGTCACGCCGGAGGCAGTGGCGCCATCGATGGCCCCGGATAACCTGACCGCACTATGTACGCAGTGATCGCCACTGGTGGCAAGCAGTACCGGGTCGAGGAGGGCCAGCGGGTTCTCGTCGAACGCCTGGGAGCCGTGGACACCGACGTCGAGTTGACCCCCGTGATGGTGGTGGACGGCGACGACGTGCTGGCTACCCCGGAGGCCCTCGCCGGTTCGAGCGTGTCGGTCCGCATCGTGGGAGACGCCAAGGCACCCAAGATCAGGGGCTTCACGTACAAGAACAAGAGCAACCAGCGTCGCCGGTGGGGCCACCGCCAACATTTGGCCGAGATCGAAATTACCGGGATCACGAGGGGCTAAAGACATGTCCAAGACCAAGGGCGGCGGCTCGACCCGCAACGGCCGCGACTCCAACGCACAGCGACTAGGGGTCAAGGTCTACGACGGCGGTCGGGTTAGTGCCGGCAGCATCCTGGTCCGGCAGCGGGGCACCAAGTTCCATCCGGGCCACAACGTGGGCCTGGGCGGCGACGACACCCTGTTCGCCACAGCCGACGGCGTGGTGAAGTTTGGCCGACGAGCTGGCCGCAAGCTGGTCGACGTCCTAACCGACTGACGCAACCGGATCCCAGTCGCCGTAGCCGAGCGATGGAAGACGCACCGCCTGGCGGTGCGTCGTTTCGCGTTTAGGAGCCGACGTCCAGCCCGGCCGGAAGCCGCTCGGCGTTCCACCCAAGGAGGCGGGTGGCACTACGACAGGCATAGCGGTCGGTCATTCCACCCACGTAGCGAACGGCGGCCAACCGGACCGCATCGGAGCCCGAGTGGTCTTCAAAGCCGTGGAGGGCGTCGATCGGGAGGTCCCCCGGGGCCGCCGTGAAGTGGTCGACGAGGGCCCGCAACAGTGCGATGACCCGCGATGCCTGGTCGACGGAGGCAGGACGCAGGTAGATCCGCTCATAGTCAAAGGCCCGAAAAGCGCCGAGGGCAGCCGCCGTGTCGTGGTCCATGCCTATACGGCCCCTCGACGCCGACGCGCCGACAACTCCGTCGATAAAGGCGGACAGCTGCTCTCTCCGAGCGGTGCCGCACCGTTCGCGCACCACCGCTGGAAGATCGGCGGGATCCACGATCCCCGTGTGAACGGCATCCTCGAAGTCGTGACAGACGTACGCAATTCGGTCGGCCCAGCTGACCACCTCGCCCTCTGGGGTGGCAGGCGCCGGACGCGACCACGAATGGTTACGGATCCCATCCAGGGTCTCCCGGCAGAGGTTCAGCGGAGCCAGGGTTACGTCAGCACCCCACTGGGCATGGTCATAGCCACCGTCCACGTAAAGGGAGAGAGCGTCTTCACTAGCGTGCCCGCCCGGTCCGTGACCGCAGTCGTGACCGAGGGCGATGGCCTCAGTGAGGGGCACGTTTAGTCCAAGGCTTCCGGCGATCGCTCGAGCTACCTGGGCTACTTCTAGGGCGTGGGTGAGGCGGGATCGTTGGTGGTCCTCCGGGAAGACGAATACCTGGGTCTTTCCGGCCAGCCGCCGGAATGCGGTGGCGTGGAGGATCCGGTCACGGTCCCGCTCGAAGCAAGTTCGGGACAGATCGGGGGCCTCCTCTACCAGGCGGTCACCGGCTCCAGTGGCAAGGGTGGCGCCGTCGGCCAGGAGATCCACTTCCTGGTCTTCCCGGGCCGACCGATCCACGGTCGTCGGGAGACCGACTGTGGCCCAACTGTCGTAGTGGGCGGTTCGGATCCGATCTCTGTCGTGCCCGTCCATGGTCGAAGCCCACAGGGCAGCCCGTGGAGTCTCCGGGGGGCTTACGGCCTTGGCGTCATATTCGGACACCGAACCACCCTAGGGAGGCCGGGAGTTCATCGGGCTCGCTGGAGCCGCTCAGTAGGCTCGCACCATGTCCCAGTTCGTCGATGAATGCGGGCTCAACGTTCGCGGCGGCGACGGTGGGGCGGGCGCTGTGTCGTTCCGCCGTGAGGCCCATGTCCCGAAGGGTGGCCCAGACGGCGGCGACGGCGGCCACGGTGGATCGGTCTGGTTGGAGGCCGACCATAACGTGGCCTCACTCCTAGCCTTTCGCGACCACCCACACCGACGGGCCGACAACGGCACCCACGGATCAGGCGGTAAGCGCCACGGCCGGGCGGCCGAGGACCTAGTGATCAAGGTCCCGGAGGGGACCACAGTGCGTGGCCTGTACAGCGGCGAGATACTCGCCGACCTCGTGCAGCACGGCGACCGCTGGCTAGGGGCGGAGTCCGGACAGGGCGGGCACGGCAACGCCAAGTTCCTGAGCAACCGTCGACGGGCCCCCGGCTTCGCCGAACAGGGCGAGGAGGGGGAGGAGCACTGGCTGACCCTGGAACTCCGACTGATGGCCGACGTGGCGCTCGTCGGCTACCCGAATGTGGGCAAGAGCACCTTGATCTCGAGAATCTCGGCTGCCAAGCCGCGGATCGCCGATTACCCGTTCACCACGCTGGAGCCCAACCTCGGGGTGGTCCGTTCCGAGGGCTGTCCCGAGTTTGTGGTGGCCGACATTCCGGGCCTCATCGAGGGGGCCAGCGAGGGACGGGGTCTGGGCCACCGTTTCCTACGCCACGTTGAACGGGCCCGAGTCCTGCTGGTACTAGTAGACCTGGCTCCCACCGCCCTGGAGGAACCGACCCGCCAACTTGAGGTGATCCTGGGAGAGCTGAGCGCCTACCAACCCGAACTCCTCGAGCGCCCTCGCCTGGTGGTGGGATCCCGAGCCGACGTGGCGGAAGCAGGTGTCACCTTCGACGGGGACCGCCTGTCGGCCGTCACCGGGGAGGGCCTGGAGTCGCTGGTCCACGCGCTGGGCGGCCTAGTGGAAATCGCCCGGTCTGCACCGCCCGAAAGGCCCGCCGTAGTGGTCCACAGGCCCCCCACCGAAGACGTGGTGGTGGAACGAGGTGAGGACGGGACCTGGGAGGTCGCAGACCGCAGGGTTGCCCGGGTGGCAAACCTAAACGACCTAACCAACCCCGATGCGCTGGACTATCTCCACGACCGCCTGAAGAGAATGGGCGTCGACCGGGCCCTGGCCCGAGCGGGGGTGCGCGACGGGGAACCGGTCCGCATCGGTCGACTCGAGTTCACCTACGAAGAGGGCTGATGGCAGACCGGAAAGACACCGCTGTAGTAAAAATCGGCACCTCGTCGATCACCGACGACGAGGGCGTCATTGACCGCGCCATGGTGGCCAAGCTGTGCGACGAGGTGGCCGCTCTGCGGGCGACGGGCCGACGGGTGGTCGTGGTGACGTCGGGGGCCATTGCTGCCGGCCTGCCCGAGTTGGGCCTGGGCGGCGACCGCCGCCCCCGAGACCCGGTGACCTTGCAAGCCGTGTCGGCGGTCGGCCAGGGCGGCCTCATTCGCGCCTACCGGGAGGAGCTGGGGCGACACGACCTGACCGTCGGCCAGGTCCTCCTAGCCCCACTGGACTTCTTCGTGCGAGCCCAGTACCTACACGCCCGTGGCACTCTGACCCGCCTGTTGGAGCTGGGGGTCGTGCCGGTTGTGAACGAGAACGACGCTATTGCCGACGACGAGATCCGGTTCGGCGACAACGACCGCATTGCCGCCCTGGTGGCCCACCTGGTGGGAGCCTCCACGCTGGTCCTGCTGACCGACACTCCCGGGTTGTTCACCGCCGATCCCCGCCTGGACAGCGAAGCGTCCCTGATCGAGGAGATCGTGGAGATCGACCACGAGATGGAGGGCCTGGCCGGGCGGGGAGGCTCGGTCCGGGGAAGCGGAGGCATGGCCTCCAAGCTGGCGGCGGCCAAGATCGCCAGTTGGTCGGGCGTCCGTACGGTGATCGCCGACGCGGGGCGGACCGGGGTAATGGTCGACTCCTGCGAAGGGGTGGTCGGCGTGGGCACCGTGGTCAGGGCCCGAGAGGCCACGCTGGGGGCTCGGCGCCTGTGGATCGCTTTCGCTGTCGGATCCTCGGGTCGGATCACCGTGGACGCTGGAGCCCGCCGGGCACTGGAGGAGCGTCGGGTCTCTCTACTGCCGGCCGGGGTGGTGGCTGTGGAGGGCTCCTACGAAGCCGGCGCGGCGGTTGAGGTCTGCGACATTGAAGGGACGGTATTTGCCAAGGGCATCGTGAAGCACGATGCCGGGCTACTACGCGCCCATCTGGGCCGGCGATCGGCCGACCTGCCGGAGGGTATGGCTCACGAGGCCGTCCACGCCGATGATCTGGTGGTACTCCCTACTTGACCCGATGCCGGATTGGTCATCGTGTTCGCATCCGCCGAACAGGGGCCAGGACGAGGTCGGCTTCGGCGACCCCGGTAGCTCGCGCGACCAGCACGTAGGCCGCCCCGGCCAGCAACAGCCCAAGGGGCGCTAGGGCCACGTCGGGAAGCCCCGACGTCCCCCAGCGGACAGCCAGAGCCACCACGACGGCGACAGCCGTGGCGGGAGCCAGCCGAGACATCACCGCTGACGGACCCGGCAGGCCAGGTAATGCGGTCCGACAACGGCGGGCCAGCAGAGCCAGTTCCATCCACGCCGCCATGGCCGAACCAAGGGCCAGGCCCACCGCCCCCAAGTGTGGGTCGGGAGAACCGCTCCGGATCCCTGACCCCAGCGGCCCGAACCAGCCACCCTCAGTGGCCACCGAACCCAGGACGGCCCCGTGCACGGCGATCCGGTCAAGCGGGAACATCAGGGTCACACCCACGGCGACGGCTAGCGCCACCCGGAGCGCGGCGATCCGGGCCGGGCCGGCGGTGTCGCCCATGGCGTAGAGCGTGTTTTGGTGGATACGCGATGAGGCCACGGCGGGAAGGCCGAGCGAGTAGGCGGCTAACACCAGGGCCACTACTCGGGCGTCGTCGGTGTCGAATGCTCCCCAGCCGAAGAGGGCTCCGACGATGGCCTCTCCCAGAACCAAGTAGGCCACGGTGGAAAAGGCCACGAAGAAGGCGGTCCGCCGACGGGCGGCTAGGGCGCGCTCGGCCAGTCGGAGACGGCCCTCGGGCCGGGACATTTCGGGGAGCTCGGCGGCCGCCACGCTGGTGGCAAACAGGGCAATGGGTAGGCCGTAGAGCATCTGAGCCGATAGGAGGCCGGCCACGGCGCCAGTTACCAGCAGCGAGGCCAGGACCAGGTCCAGGTAGCCGGAAAGCTGGAGGACACCCCGGCCGAGCACGGCGGGCCCGAACCGGCGCCGAACCTCGGCCACCGCCGGGATCCCCCGTCCCAGTGACGGTCGGAGATCGGGGGCCAGGCGCCAGACGGCCAACGCCTGAACGCCGAACTGGAGGGCACCACCAACCACCAGCCCCCAGGCCAGGGCCACAGCAGCCTGGCGGGGCGACCAATCGCCGAAAGCCGCAGCGGCCAGCACGGCAATCTGGGCGGCGTTCCAGAGCACGGGGGCCACGTAGGGGAGGAAGAAACGACGATGGCTGTTGAGCACGCCGAGGCACCAGGCGGAGAGCACCAGTAGGCCTAGACCACCGGTGGTGATCCGCATGAGGTCGACGGTGAGGTCTAGCCGCCGCCCTTCGAAGCCTGGAGCCAGCAACACGGTGATGGGTCTGGCCAACACGATGGCCACCACCACCAGGCCACCGGCTAGCGCGGTGAGGAGGCCGGCCACCGCTCCGGCGACTCTTCCGGCTTCGTCGTCCCGGCCTTCACCGAGCAGCCGGCTGTAGACAGGAATGAACGACGCTGATAGTGAGCCCTCGCCGAGCAGGTTCTGGAGGAGGTTCGGGATCCGCAGGGCGGCGGCGAAAGCGTCGGCCGCCGGGCCGAGGGCCAGAACTGACCGGAGGAGGGACTCGCGGACGAGGCCGGCCAGACGAGACAGGGCAATGCCAGAGGCGACCGCCGAAGACCCGCGTGGAGAGCGAGGGTTTACTGGGTCGCCGGCCACCGAATCCATCGGCGCCACGGTACCCGCGGCCGTTCGGCGTCCCGGGCCGCCTCGGTAGCCTTCTACAGGTGAGCGAGACCACCACTGTTCCCGAACTAGCCCATCGGGCCAGGACCGCTGCCCCGGTCCTGGCCGCGGCGAGCACGGCCAAGAAGGACGCCGGCCTCCGAGCGGCAGCCGATCACCTAGAGGCCGACCGGGACGGGATTTTGGAGGCCAATACTCAAGACGTGACCCGGGGAGAGGCCGAGGGGATGGCCCCCGGCTTCCTCGACCGCCTGAAGTTGGATGCCGGGCGGGTCGCTGGAATGGCTTCTGGACTACGGCAAGTTGCCAACCTCCCCGATCCCGTGGGTCAGGTGACCGCGGAATGGACCCGCCCCAACGGCCTACACCTGACCAAGGTCCGGGTGCCCCTGGGCGTGGTGGCCATGATCTATGAGAACCGTCCCAACGTGACCAGCGATGCTTTCGGGCTCTGCCTGAAGGCGGGCAACGTGGCCTTCCTGCGCGGTTCGTCCGGGGGCCTGGAGTCAAACCGGGCTATAGCGGACAGCATCCGGTCGGCTCTAGTAGACGTCGACCTCCCAGCCGACGCTCTTATCCTGGTCGAGGACGTGAGCCGCGAGGCCGCGGTGGAGTTCATGCAGCAGCGGGGCTACGTAGATTGCCTAATTCCCCGGGGCGGGCCGTCGCTCATCCGGTCGGTTCTGGACAACGCCACGGTTCCCTACGTGATTGATGGGGACGGGAATTGCCACGTCTATGTCGACGAGTCGGCCGACCTTGACATGGCCACTGAAATCCTGGTGAACGCCAAGATGCAGCGTCCCTCGGTGTGTAACGCGGCGGAGAGCCTGGTGGTACATGCTGCGGTAGCCGATCGCTTCTTGCCCCGGGCCGTCAAGGCCCTGGTAGGCGTGGATCTGGTGGGCGATGAGCGGGCTCGTGCGGTGGTTCCCGGCATGGGAGAGGCCAGCGAGGACGACTGGAGCACGGAGTACGCCGACCTGAAACTATCCGTGCGTGTGGTCGACGACCTGGACGAGGCCATCCGGCACGTTAACGAGACCGGATCGGGACACAGCGAGGCCATTGTCACCGCCGACGAGCAAGCCTCGGCCCGCTTTGCCGCCGAGGTGGATGCGGCGGCCGTGCTGGTGAACGCCTCGACCCGTTTCGTAGACGGTGAGGAGTTCGGTTTTGGCGCCGAGATCGGGATCAGCACCCAGAAACTGCACGCCAGGGGGCCCATGGGTCTGGAACAGCTGACCACCGAAAAATACGTGATCCGTGGTGATGGGCAGACGCGTAGCTGACCAGGCGCGGCCGCCCGCGTCCGGTGGGGGTGGCCAAGTAACCGGTCGGTAGCCTGATCTCCATGGCCGACCACCGCTTCGCCGACGTGTCCGGTATCCGTAAGGCTCTTTCCGATGCCAAGTACCTAGCCGACGACGGAACCGCAGGGATCGTGTACCTGGCCGATCGCCTAGGCAAGCCCGTGCTGGTGGAGGGACCGGCGGGAACCGGCAAGACCCAACTGGCCAAGAGCGTGGCCGAGATCACCGGTGCCCGCCTGATCCGTTTGCAGTGCTACGAGGGCCTGGATGAGTCCAAGGCCCTATACGAGTGGAACTACAAGAAGCAGCTGTTGCGCATCCAGGCCGAGGGCGACGGCTCCAGCTGGTCTGACGTCGAAGAGGACCTCTTCTCCGAGGAGTTCCTTCTCCCCCGGCCATTGCTGGAGGCCATCCGGGCCGAAGAGCCGGTCGTCCTGCTGGTTGATGAAGTAGACCGGGTGGAGGTAGAGACCGAGGCTCTCCTGCTGGAGATTCTCTCCGAATACCAAGTGTCAATCCCCGAACTGGGCACCGTGGAGGCCCGCCAGGTGCCGTTGGTCTTCCTGACCTCCAACGGGACCCGGGAACTCTCCGAAGCCCTCAAACGCCGGTGCCTCTACCTGTACATCGACTACCCCGACCTAGAGCGGGAGCGGGAGATCGTGTCGGCCAAGGTCCCCGGTGTGGACGAGAACCTGGCTGACCAGGTAGCCCGCATCGTCCGCTCCATCCGCCAACTGGACCTCAAGAAGGATCCGTCGGTGTCCGAGACCCTGGACTGGGCCCGGACACTGGTCCTTCTGGGCATTGATCAGATTGACGCCCAGACGGCCACTGACACGGTGAACGTGCTACTCAAGTACCGCACCGACATCGACAAGGTGGTCAAGGAGTTCGCCGACAACCCGGCCGAGCTGACCGGCACCTCTGCCTGAGGTCTGCGGAACAGTCCGGCCGGTGACCGTTACCGCACCGACGGTGGAACCGTCGGCCGACCAGCCGCTGCTGGACCTCCTGAGCGGGTTCATCTCCGAACTCCGCAATGCGGGCCTCCCGGTCAGCCTGACCGAGAACCTCGACGCCATGGAGGCGGTCACCCACATCCCGCTGGAGGATCGTGAAGCCTTCAAGTACGCCCTAGGCGCCACGCTGGTCAAGAACCACGCCCACTGGCGGGCCTTCGAGGTGGTGTTCGAGGTCTACTTCTCGTTGCGAGGCCCGGAGTACTCGATCGTGGATGCCGGCCAGTCGAGCGACCCGGCGGCCGACGAAGCAGATATGGCGGGTGACGGCCAGGCCGGTAGCGGGGGTGGCGGCATGTCGGCCCTCACCCCGGAACAGCTGGCTGAGATGCTGTTCAAGGCCCTGATGAGCGGCGACGATGCCATGCTGCGGGCCCTAGCCCGCCAAGCAGTGATGCGCTTCGCCGGGATGGAGCCCGGTCGACCGGTAGGCGGTACCTACTACCTGTACCGGACACTCCGGAATCTGGACCTGGACGGGATGCTGGACCGGCTCATGGAGGCGGCTCGCCACGAGGCGCCGAACGATCTGACTCGCCTGGAAGAGCACCTGGAGCGAGACGAGTTCCGGGACCGCTTGGACCGCCTCAAGCAGGAGATCGAGGCGGAAATACGCAGGCGCCTGGTGGCCGATCGGGGAGTGGAGGCCATGGCTAAGACGCTTCGTAAGCCACTACCCGAGGACGTGGACTTCATGCACGCCTCTCGGGAGGAGTTGGCCAACCTGCGCAAGGCCATCTATCCGCTGACCCGCAAGCTGGCCGTCCGCCTGGCTCGCAAGCGCCGCCACGGCCGCAAAGGACCGCTGGACTTCCGCAGCACCATGCGCCACTCGTTGAGCTACGGCGGGGTCCCGGCCGAGCCCAAGTTCCGGTTCCCCCGTCCAGCCAAGCCGGAGATCATGGTGGTAGCCGACATCTCCGGGTCGGTGGCGGCCTTCGCTCGCTTCACCCTTCATCTCGTCTACGCCATTAGCAGCCAGTTCTCCAAGGTTCGGTCCTTTGTGTTCATCGACGGCCTGGACGAGGTCACCGGTTTCTTCGAGGGCGTGGAGGACATCGGTGAGGCTGTACACCGGGTAAACACGGAGGCCGACGTGGTCTGGGTGGACGGCCATTCGGACTACGGGCACGCCTTCGGCGTGTTCTGGGAGAAGTACGGGAAAGAGGTGGGGCCCAAGACGACAGTCCTGGTGCTCGGTGACGCCCGGAACAACTACCACGCGTCCCAGTCGTGGATCCTCAAGGAGGTCCAACACCGGGCTCGGAAGGTGTTCTGGCTGAATCCCGAACCGAAGGCGTACTGGGATACTGGCGATTCGATCGTGGGGGAGTACGGCACCTGGTGCGAGGGTGTGCACGAGGTTCGGAACCTGCGCCAGTTGGAGGGGTTCGTCGAGAACCTGGTCTGAGCCGCCCCTGGGCGACGCCGGTGGCTCAGCGGGTTCCGTTACGTAACAGTTCGGCCAGACGGAAGGCCAGGTCGAGGCTCTGGCTGCCGTTCAGCCGGGGGTCGCACATGGTTTCGTAGCGACTGCCGAGGTCGGCCGTCTCCACCGCGGCTCCCCCTCCGAGACACTCGGTGACATCGTCGCCGGTGAGCTCCAGGTGAACGCCACCTGGATGGGTGCCAGAGAACCGGTGGGCGGCGAAGAACCCGGAGACCTCGGCCAAGACGTCATCGAAGTGTCGGGTCTTGCGACCGTCGTCGGCGGTGAAGGTGTTCCCATGCATCGGATCGCAGACCCACACCACCGGATGCCCGGCCTCCTTGACGACATCTAGAAGGGGCGGCAGGCCGTCCACGACCCTGGTGGCTCCCATCCGGGCGACCAGGGTGAGCCGGCCCGGGACGTCATCCGGGTTGAGGGTTCGGCACAGGGCCAGCACATCGTCAGCGGTGGCACTCGGGCCCAACTTGCAGCCCAGCGGGTTCCCGACGCCCCGTAGGAACTCCACGTGGGCGCCGTCCAACTGGCGGGTCCGTTCGCCGATCCACAACATGTGAGCCGAGCAGTCGTACCAGTCGCCGGTCAGCGAGTCGCAACGGGTCAGAGCCTCCTCGTAGTCGAGCAGGAGGGCTTCGTGGCTGGTGTAGAAGTCGACCTGGCGGAGGTCGGCGAGGGTGTCACTGTTGACCCCGCAAGCCGACATGAACTGAACGGCCCGGTCGATCTCGTCGGCGATGTTCTCGTAGCGCTGCCCGGCCGGGCTGTCAGCCACGAACTCGCGGTTCCACTGGTGGACTCGAGAGAGGGAGGCGAACCCGCCTTTAGTGAAGGCCCGCAGCAGGTTCAAGGTAGCGGCGGCTCGGTTGTAGGCCAGAAGGAGTCGCGCTGGGTCGGCGGCCCGTTCGTCGGCCGTGAACCCGACGTCATTGACGATGTGGCCCCGGAAGGAGGGAAGCTCGACACCGTCCACCGTCTCGGTATCGCTGGACCGGGGCTTCGCGAACTGGCCGGCGATCCGACCGACCTTCACCACGGGTACGCCGGTGTAGTACGTGAGAATGACCGCCATCTGGAGGATCACCCGGAGCCGGTCGCGAATAGAGTCAGCGGATGTGTCGAAGGATTCGGCGCAGTCGCCGGCCTGGAGCAGAAAGGCCTGACCTTCAGAGACGGCGGCCAGTTTCTCAGTGAGCTCGCGGGCCTCGCCGGCGAAGACCAATGGAGGGAGGTCGCCCAACTGGTCGAGGACCTGGTGGTGGGCGTCGGCGTCCGGCCACTGGGGCTGCTGGAGGGCCACGCGGTCGCGCCAGGACCGGGGGGTCCAACCGGTATCAGACCGCGGAGAGGTGGCTGTATTCACGGCTTTAGCCTACGGGCGACCCGTCAGGGGGCCGCAGGTGTTTTCCGGCCCGTTGGTGCCGACGAGCCGGAGTCAGGCGGCGTCGATGACCTCGGTGGCCCGATCGCGCACAGTGATCACGGCACGCTTGACCAGACGCCGGGCGGCCTCGGCAGTCACACCCAGGTCTTCGCCAACCTCGCGGTAGCTGCGTTTGCGCCCGTCGGTGAGGCCGAAGCGTTGCTCGACGGCATAGCGGGCACGATGGTCTAGTACATCGAGCAGGCGGGTAGCCATCTCGTTCTCGGCCATGGCCATGACCTGGAGCTCGGGGCCGTCAGCGGAATCGGGGAGGAGGTCGACTAGTTCGTTGCTGTCGTCGTCGCCGATGGTGCGGTCCAGCGAGGTTGGGGTGGTCAGTCGGTGGAGTCGGGCGTGCTCCTCGTCCAGTTCGTCGCCGTTGCCGGAAACGGCACGCAGGGCAGCCCGAAGGCTGGCCGAGCGGTCGCCGGGGAGGCGGACCAGGCTGGCCTTCTGGTCGAGGGCCCGGCCGATTGCCTGGCGGATCCAGAAGGTGGCGTAGGTCGAGAACTTGAAGCCCTTTCGCCAATCGAACTTGTCGACTGCGTGTTCCAGACCAAGGTTGCCCTCCTGGATCAGGTCCAGAAGCTCCATGCCGGGAGGCAGTGGGTAGCGGCGGGCCACGCTCACCACCAGGCGCAGGTTGGCCCGGATGAAGCGATCCTTGGCCCGGTCGGCGGCCCGGATGGCACGCTTGACTTCGCGACCGGTCTCCCCGGCCTCCTCGCGAGCTCGGGCGTCAGCCCCAGCTTCGATGATCTGGGACAGTTCCCGTTCCTCCTGGGCGTTCAGGAGGGGAACCATGCCGATCTCGTTCAGGTACTGGCCTACGGAATCACTCATGTTCTCTTAATCTCTTTTTCTTCTCTTGGTGGGGCACACGACGCGCGCCGTTGCCGCTCAGGGATTTCAGGGAAACTGATCTGCCGACTGGACCGCTCGTCGTGGCGGCTCCAGCGACTTCGTATGACACATATTCAAGCACAGAAGGCACCCGCTGTGAAGGGTCTAGCGGGGTGACATGGGGCTCACCTTCCCGTCTCGATGCCCGTTTGGGCAGGTCAACGAATGTGTACGACGATTCTATGACGAACGGGGTTGACCGGGAGAACGGTGGTGGTTCGGTAGCATCGGCCCGTGCCCGGCTCTGCGCCTTCCGTCCCGCCGCGTCGGATCGGCATTCTCGGCGGCACTTTCGATCCACCGCACTTCGGCCACTTGGCAGCTGCCCGAGAGGCCCTCAGGGCGTTGGACCTGGACCTAGTGACCTTTGTGGTGGCCAACGACCCGTGGCAAAAGACTTCCCCGACCGGGGATGGGGTGGTGGAGGAGGTGTCCCCAGTGGACATCCGCCTAGCCATGGCCGCGGCAGCAATCGACGGTATGGACCGCGTTCGGCTTGATGACCGGGAGGTACGACGAGGTGGGCCGTCATACACAGCGGACACCCTGGCCGAGTATCGCACCGACCACCCGGATGCGGAGCTGTTCGTTCTGGTGGGCAGCGACGTTGCACCCGGGCTGGACACCTGGGTGCGACCCGAGGAGGTCCGCCGCCATGCAACGATCGTGGTGATGGAGCGCCCGGGACATGAGGGGAGCCACCCTCCCGCCGGCTGGGTCCACCAGGTCCTCGACGGCTCCTTTCCGGACCTGGCCGGCACCGACCTCCGACGGATGGTGGCGGCGGGCCAGAGTCCGGAATCTGCTGTCCCGCACGGGGTGGTGGCCGTCATCGCTGAGTACGGCCTCTACGGGGCCGGGCGATGACCGAACCCGTGGACGGTGATACCCCGTCGGACGACGATCGGCGTCGCCTGGCACCACCCCTACCCGCTGGGTGGCGGTGGGGGTTTCCGATCTTTCTGGTGGTGGCCCTGGTCTGGGCGGGGGTGCTCCTGGTTGATGGGCTATCAACAGTGCTGGACAGCGAGGGCGGTGAGACCCGAGAGGCGGTGACCGATCCCTCAGCACCGGGCTTTGAGGCATTCGTCGAACAGACGTGGTCGATGCTGGTGGCCACCGAGGACGGCGACGGAGAGCTGGTGCAAGTGGCGGTAGTGGCGGCCACCGACCGGGCGGGAGGAGGGGGGACAATCCTCCTGGTTCCGCCGGAGGTGATGGCACAGGGCTGCGAGGCCTCGCCATGCCGCTTGATGGAGCGCCACCGCGAGGGCGGAATCGACCATGTCCGGGAAACGGTGACCCGGTTGCTGGAGGTTGAGGTGACAGCTGCCGTGCTGATGACTCCCGACCGGTGGACCAGCCTGGCCGGACCAGCGAGCCCTGTGCCCGTTGACCTGCCAATCGACCTGGTGGCCACGGCGAGTGACGGTACGTCGGTGGTCCGGTTCCCGGCGGGTCGGGTGGACGTGGCCCCATCGGACGTGGTGGACCTCCTGGCATTTCCCGATGGTGCCGACGGGCTGGGGCGGCTGGAGCGACAGAGCGCCTGGTGGGCCGCGTGGCTGGTACGAGTGGGTATCGGGGATCCGTTGGAGAACCTCCCGAACTTGGAGTTAGACCTCGTGGACTTGATGGCGTTGGTGGCCGGAGGCTCGGTTCGGTTAGCGGACCTGCCGTGGACGGCGGTCGAGACGGACCTCGTCTCGCAGTTGGTCGCAGATAAGGGGATGGTGGCCGAACTGGCAGTGCAGATGTTCCCGTTTCCGATCCCGTTGGTCCCCGGGCAGCGACCGACGGTCCGGCTGCTGAACGGAACCGGTGATCCCTCCCTCGACTCCCCAGCGCGCGAGCGGGTACTCCGGGCCGGGGTGGATTTGGCAGTGGTAGGGAACTACCGCCATGACGGTGTGATTCAGACCCGGGTCGTCTACCGGGATCTGGCCCTGGCTGGGGCAGCCAACGATCTGGCGGCCGCCCTCGGCGGGGGCACGCTGTTCGACGAGAAAGCCAGCCCGGTGACCGACCTGACCGTGATAATCGGAGCCGACTTCTGGTCTGCGGGCTAGCGTCTCGTTCCCGTGCCCGAACCGACTCTGACTGACCCCACCGAGCCCACGTTGGCCGACTGGGCTCGACGGGCGGCCCGGGCAGCCGACGACAAGCTCGGGCGGGACACGGTGGTAATCGAAGTCGGCGACGTCCTTGCGATCACCGATTTCTTTGTGATCTCGGGCGGCGGAACGGTTCGGCAGGTCCGAGCTATCGCCGATGAGGTTGAGGAGCAGTTGACCCTGCTGGACGGTCCGAAGCCGGTCCGGGTGGAGGGCCGGGATGACTACCGGTGGGTCCTTATGGACTTCGGGGGGTTCGTGGTCCACCTGCTGGACGAGGAGGCCCGGGTCTTCTACGACCTGGAACGCCTGTGGTCGGACTGTCCCCGCCTGGAATGGCAGCCTGCCTGACCGGTCAGCCTGGACGGCGACGGTGGACGGTCACCGTTACCGCCCCCTCGTCGTCGACCTCGGTGCGAGCGTCGACGCCCCAGTGGCGGGCAATTAGTTCTGGGGTGAGGATCTCGGCCGGACGACCGTCGGCCACCAGCCGGCCGGCGTCCAGGACGGCGATCCGGTCGGCGAACTGGCCGACCACCGATAGGTCGTGCAGCGAGCCGACCACGGTCAAGTCCCGTTCGGACCGGAGCTCGGCGACCAGTTCCAGTACCTCCAGTTGGTGGCCGAGGTCCAGGAACGAGGTCGGCTCATCCAGCACCAGGACCGGTGTCTCCTGGACCAGGGCCCGGGCCACTACCACCCGCTGACGCTCGCCACCCGACAGCGAGTCCACGGCCCGGTCACTGAACGGGGTGAGGTCCAGGCGGTTAAGGACCGCGGCGGTGGCTCGACGGTCGGTGGCGGAGGCCGAAAACCGGAGGCCCTGGTGGGGGGATCGTCCGAGGAGGGCGTAGTCGAACACCTGCATGCCCGGTGGGATCACGGGATGCTGGGGAACCACGGCCAGAAGTCGGGCCCGGTTTCGCCCGGAGGGTTCCGAAGTTTTTGCTGGCCCGACCCGGACCGTCCCGGAATGTGCGACGGTGCCGGCCAGGACGCGCAGCAACGTGGTCTTACCAGCGCCGTTGGGGCCGACGACTGTAGTCCAGGACCCGGCGGCCACCTCCAGGTCTACGCAGTTGACAACCGTCCGACCTCCCAGGTCCACGGAGACCCCTGACCAGGCCACGCCGATGGCCGTTGCCGGATTGCTCATGAGGCCATCTGTCGACGGAGGATGGCCAGGAAGAACGGGGCCCCGACGAAGGCGGTGATTACGCCAATAGGGAGCTCGGCCGGGGCCTGGACGGTCCGGGCCACCACGTCGGCTAGGGCAAGGAAGGCGCCACCGAACAGCAGAGACAGGGGGATGACCCGCCGATGGCTGGCGCCGGCCATCAGACGAACCGCGTGGGGAATGACAAGGCCAACAAATCCAATGAGTCCGCTAACCGCCACAGCGGCCGCCGCACCCAGTGATGCGACGGCCAGGATGGCCCGACGGGCGGCACGGGGGCGCAAGCCGAGCGTACTGGCCTCCTCGTCGCCTACGGCCAGGACGTCCAGGGGGCCGACGGCCAGCATTAGGCCGACCACACAGATCGCGGCGTAGGGGAGAAGTAGTCGGACCTCGGCCCATCCGGCGGTGGACAAGCGACCCAGGATCCAGGCGAAGACCTGCTGAAGGGTCTCGGAGTTCTGCTGCTGGACGAAGGTCTGGATGGCCGTGAAGAAGTTGGCCACAGCCACCCCGGCCAGGATGAGGGTGGTTGGTGAGCCGACCCGACCTCGACGGACGCTCAAGGTGCCGGCTGCCGTGACGGCCATCAGGGCCCCGGCGAAGGCGACCAGTGGGACGGGGTCGACGCCGAGGACGTCCCGGAGCTCGGCCACGATGGCGATGGTGGCGCCCAGGCCCGCCCCGGCAGCGATCCCTAGCAGGTAGGGGTCAGCCAGCGGGTTCCGAAAAACACCCTGGTAGGCAGCTCCAGATCCAGCTAGTAGCGCTCCCACCAGCAGACCCAGGACCACCCGGGGTGCCCTGAGGTCCCAGACAATGGCCCGGTCGGCGGCCGACAGGGAGGAGTCAACCTCCAGAAGAGGCAACCGGTCGAGGAGTTCCCGGACCACCTGTCCGAGGGGAATGGCCACCGGCCCGGTGGTCACACCGATCACAGCCGAGACCAGGACCGCACCAACCCCGGCCAGGAGCCAGCGAATCCCGAGGAGCGACCGTCCGCCACCCTCGGGGTCTAGTCGGCCTGCATTGGAGGTCATCGGGGGCATCCGGATCAGCTCAACTGATGGCGTTCACCGAGTCGACGATGACCCGGAGAAGATCGACGATCCGCGGACCCCACCGGGAGGCCACGTCGTCGTCCAACTCGACGACGGTGCCGTTGATCACCGCAGTGAGCGTCTCCCAGCCCGGGCGCTCGGCCACCGTGACAGCCGTCTGGCTGCAGCATCTGGTGTCGGCCAGGAAGATCAGGTCGGGGTCGGCGTCGAGCAGGTATTCGGCTGACAGTTGCGGGTACCCCCACGAGGCACCGTCTGGGTCGGCGGCGTCGGCTGTGTTGACCAGCCCAGCCAGGGCATAGACCTCGCCAATGAACGTTGACGACGTCACCGTGTAGAGGGTGTCGTCCAACTCGTGGTAGTAGCTGAGCGGTTCGTCACGTTCCTGGACTGAAGCCGCCAGGTCGGCCATCTCGGACTGCATGTCAGCCACGAGAGCGGCCGCCTCGTCGACATCGCCGGTAATGGCACCCAGAGCGGTGATCTGGTCGTAGGTGTCGGCCAGTGTGTACGCCGCACCCTGCAGAAGGGTGGCAACCCCGGCGGCTTCCAGGCCGGCCATTACGTCGCCCGGATCGTAGGAGAGGACCACCAGGTCCGGGGCGAAACCGAGGATGGCCTCGACGTTGGGTTGGTAGCCACTCAGGTCGGTAGTCGGTGCTTCGGCGGGGTAGTTGGACATGGAGTCCACGGCCACGACGCGGTGGCCGGCGTCGATGGCGAACAGCATCTCGGTGGCCACGGTGGAGATGGACACGATGCGTTCCGGACCGGCAGTTTCGGCGGCGGCCGGCACACCGGACATAGCGCTGGAGGCTTCGGTGCCGCCACAGGCCGCGATGACGACGACCAGGAGCGGGCCAAGGATCTTGTGGGCCGTCACGGTGGGTCCTCCTGTCGTCGAGGTGTGGTCGCCCGATCGACAGGACCTTTGTCCGTCGGCCGAACCGATCCCCTTGCCTCGAGGGTGTCTGGTTCGCACGGCGGAAGCTGGTTCGGACTCGCCGCCGCCGAAAGGCGACGGCATCACCGCTGCGGGACAGTGCCGGGATCACACCGGACTTCGGTCCTCCGACCGCACCGGGATTGTATAGCGGGGGAGGGCCTACGAACGGAGGAGGCGCTGGATTGCTGCCACAACCTCTTCGACCGTCTCGTCGGCGGTGTCGCCCCCTTCCTGAACGGCCTCGCTCACGCAGTGCCGAATGTGCTCGTCTAGGAGAGCCACCCCGACGCCCTGCAGCGCCTTGGTCACCGACGAGATCTGGGTTAGGACGTCGATGCAGTACGTGTCCTCGTTGACCAGGCGTTGGAGGCCGCGGACCTGGCCTTCAATCCGGCGGAGCCGGACGAGGAAGTCATCCTTGGAGGGGGAGTAGCCAACCATAGGGGTAGGGGGTATCGTAGCGCGGCGAGGAATGCACGCCACGCCGGACGGATGGAACAGGTGACGACGAGGACGATCGACCTTCCAATCGACGGGATGACCTGTGCCGGGTGTGCGGCCCGGATCGGTCGCGGGTTGTCGGAACTAGATGGGGTGGCCGATGCCCAGGTCAACTTCGCCACGGAGCGGGCGACCATCTCCTACCACCCGGAGAAGGTGGACCTTGGGGCCTTTGACAAGGCCGTTCAGAGACTCGGATACAAGGTGGTAGTGGAGCCGTTGTTGGAGGGGGTCGTAGACGACCGCGAGGTGGACGGTTCCAACCGGCGGCTCATCCTGGCCGGCGCCCTCACCGTTCCCGTCGTCCTGCTCTCCATGGTCCAGGCTCTGGACTTTCCGGGTATCGAATGGGTAATCGGCCTCTTGGCCACGCCGGTCGTGTGGGGGGTCGGGTGGCCGTTCCACCGGGTAGCCATCCACAACCTCCGCTACCGGGCAACCACCATGGACACCCTGGTCTCGATGGGAACGGTGTCCGCCTGGGCCTGGTCGGTTATCGCGCTGGTCCTGGGGCGCGGCCACATCTACTTCGAGACGGCGGCGGTCATCGTGGCCCTAATCCTGTTCGGTCGGTGGTTGGAGGCTCGGGCCCGTCGTCGTTCCGGAGACGCCCTCCGGACACTGGCTGGCCTGAGTGTGAGGGAGGCCCGTCGCAAGGACGGCACCCTGGTACCCGTCGATGACGTCCGGGTCGGCATGCGGCTGGTAGTCCGCCCCGGCGAGAAAGTCCCGGTGGACGGCCGGGTACTGGATGGATCGTCCACCGTCGACGCCTCGATGATTACCGGGGAACCGATGCCCGTAGCGGTGGGCGTAGGCGACGAGGTGGTTGGCGCCACCATCAACGGGAACGGTGCCCTGACCATCGAAGCCGTCCGTGTGGGCCCGGAAACTGTCCTAGCCCAGATCATGCGGCTGGTCGAGCGGGCCCAGGGCTCGACGGCCCCCATTCAGCGACTAGCCGACCGCATCTCGGCCGTGTTCGTCCCGACCATCCTCGGTGTGGCCCTGGCCACCGTGGCCATCTGGCTGCTAGCCGACGGGTCGGCGGGGGAGGCGTTCACGGCGGCCGTCGCCGTCCTCGTCATTGCCTGTCCGTGCGCCCTCGGCCTGGCCACGCCCACGGCGATCATGGTGGGCACCGGTCGGGGCGCCCAGCTTGGGGTGATCGTGAAGGGAGGCGAAGTGTTGGAAGCCACCCGTCGGATCGACCACGTCGTCTTGGATAAGACAGGCACGGTCACCGAAGGGCGCATGTATCTCGAATCGGTGGTGGCGGCATCGGGGACTGATCCCGACGTTGTTTTGCGTCGTGCCGCTTCGGTGGAGGCGGTCTCTGAGCATCCTGTGGCCATCGCAGTAGCTGCTGCCGTTGCTGACCATGACCCGGTTGATGGCTTCGAGAACCTCCCGGGCCTCGGTGTGCGGGCCGTGGTTGGCGAGCGGGTGGTCCTAGTTGGCCGCCGTTTGCTCTTTGCCGATGTGCCGACCGACCTGGACCGGGCCCTCGACGACGCCGAGGATGCTGGACACACCGCCGTGGTGGTCGGTTGGGACGGGGCGGCCCACGGTGTCTTGGTGGTGGCCGACGAACTCCGTTCCACTAGCGCCGAGGCGGTGGCCGGGCTCCGCGCATTGGGCCTAGAGGTGACGTTGCTGACTGGCGACAATGAGCGCACAGCACAGACGGTGGCGGCGGCTGTCGGCATCGACCGAGTGGTGGCCGGGGTGTCGCCCGACGGCAAGGAGGCCGAGGTTCGGAGCCTCCAGGAGGCCGGATCGGTGGTGGCCATGGTGGGGGACGGGATCAACGACGCACCGGCCCTGGCCCGGGCAGACCTGGGCATCGCCGTGGGCACCGGGACCGACGTGGCCATCGAGGCCTCAGACCTGACTGTGGTATCCGGTGACCTGCGGGTAGTGGTGGACGCCATCGCCTTGGCCCGCAGCACACTGGCCACCATCAAGGGCAACCTTTTCTGGGCCTTCGCCTACAACGTGGCCGCCGTTCCGCTGGCCGCCGCCGGCTTTCTCAGCCCCATGGTCGCTGCAGGGGCGATGTCGTTCTCATCAGTGTTCGTGGTTGCCAACTCGCTGCGGCTGTACCGGTTCACCGGCCACCGCGAGGCAGAGGTCGTCCTAAGTGGAGCTAGAGGGAATTGAACCCTCGACCTCTTCCATGCCATGGAAGCGCTCTGCCAACTGAGCTATAGCCCCGGGGAGCCGACAATCTACCAGCGGCCCATTGGGACTCGACCCGGCCATCGGGTTTCCGGGCACCGGACTACAGCGCCCCCGTCGTAGCCTCAACGGCGATGTCCGAGCGCTACGACCCCCAGAGCATTGAGGCCCGCTGGCAGCAGCGGTGGGCCGACGAGGGCACCTACCAGGTCAACAACGACGACGACCGCCCGCCCTTCTACGTGCTCTCTATGTATCCGTACCCGAGCGGTCCGGCCCACATGGGTCACGTGCGGAACTACACGATGGGCGACCTCCTGGTCCGCTACCGCACCATGCGGGGAGACGGCGTGCTGTCGCCCATCGGGTTCGACTCCTTCGGGCTGCCGGCCGAGAACGCAGCCATCCAAACCGGTACTCACCCCCGAATCCACACCGACGCCAACGTTGAGGCCCTCTCGGACTCGTTACGGCGAATCGGCGCCGTCTACGACTGGCGCCGGGCGGTGAAGAGCCACGACCCGACGTACATCCGGTGGACCCAGTGGATCTTCCTGAAGTTCTACGAGGCGGGCCTCGTCTACCGCGACAACGCACCGGTCAACTGGTGTCCAGGCTGCCAGACAGTGCTGGCCAACGAGCAGGTCCTGGGCGACGGCACCTGCGAACGCTCTGGCGACCCGGTCGAGCAGCGAGACATGGAGCAGTGGTTCTACCGGATCACCGCCTACGCCCAGCAACTCCTTGACGACATGGACAACGTCGACTGGCCCGAGAAGGTCAAGGTCATGCAACGCCACTGGATCGGACGGTCGGAGGGAGCCGAGTTCGGCCTACCTATATCCAACGCCGACGGATCAGCCCGGGAGGATGTGGCGCCCCTGGCCGTCTTCACGACTCGGCCCGACACGTCGTTTGGCATGACGTTCGCCGTCATCTCACCCGAGCATCCCCGGGTTGACGAGTTGACCACCGACAAGGAGAGGGCCACCGTCGACGCCTTCCGGGCCTCGGTGGCCGGCCGCTCCGAGATCGACCGGCTCTCTACCGAGGGTTCGCTGGACAAGCGTGGCGTGGCCACCGGATCCCGGGTCGTGAACCCGTTCACCGGGCAGGCCATCCCGGTCTTCCTGGCCGACTACGTGCTCATGACCTACGGGACGGGGGCCATCATGGCCGTACCCGGCGAAGACCAGCGCGACTGGGACTTCGCCGTTGCCCACGGCTGCGAGATCATCCGCACCGTCCAACCACCCGACGACTTTGACGGCGAGGCCTACGTCGGCGAGGGGCAGGCCATCAACTCGTCGTTCCTAAACGGCCTGGAGGTGGCCGAGGCCAAGGTGGCGGCCATCGACTGGCTGGAGGCTGGGGGGCACGGTGTCCGGAAAGTTAATTACCGCCTGCGAGACTGGTTGCTGTCCCGCCAGCGGTACTGGGGCTGTCCGATCCCCATCGTCTACTGCGATGGCTGTGGTGAGCAGCCGGTGCCCGTCGGTCAGCTTCCGGTAGACCTACCCGACGACGTTGAGTTCATGCCCACCGGACAGTCACCGCTGACCACCCACGAGGGCTTCCTGAACGCCTCATGTCCGGCCTGCGGGGGTCCGGCTCGCCGCGAGACCGACACCATGGACACCTTCGTGGACTCGTCCTGGTACTTCCTCCGGTTCGCCGATCCGTGGAATGACGAGGCGCCCTTCTCGCCCGATGCGGCAGCCCGCTGGTTGCCCGTTGACCAGTACATCGGAGGCGTGGAGCACGCCATCCTCCATCTCATGTACGCCCGCTTCTTTACCAAGGCCCTGGCCGACGTCGGCGTGGCCCCTGCAGGGCTTCGAGAACCATTCCAACGGCTTTTCACCCAGGGGATGATCCGCCTCGGCGGCACCAAGATGTCCAAGTCGAGGGGCAACCTCGTCGCCCCCGAGGAGATCCTCGACGACCAGGGGGCCGATGCCCTTCGCCTGGCCCACCTCCAGGTCAAGCCCCCGCAGGAGGACGTGGACTGGGAAGACTTCGGGATCGACGGGTGCGCCAAGTTTCTGGCCCGAGTTTGGCGCCTAGCTGTGCCCGGTTCGGACCTGTTCGCCGAGGCGAGGACCGGTGAGACCACCGAGGCCGACACGGAGATTGACCGGACCACCCACCGGCTGGTGGCCCGCATCACCGACGAGTACGACCGATGGTCATACAACACGGCTGTTGCCGGCTTCATGGAGTTCACTAACACGCTCTACCGGTACGTGCAGACTGACGACGGTCCGCACGCCGCGACCCTGGATGCCGCGGTAGACGCCCTGCTTCAGGTCATGGCTCCGGCCGCTCCCCACTTGTGTGCCGAACTGTGGGAGACACGGCGAGGAGGCCATGTGCACCTGGAATCGTGGCCCGAGGCCGACCCGGCCAAGCTGATTGATGACATGGTCACCATGGTGATCCAGGTAAACGGCAAGGTCCGCGATCGGGTGGAGGTTTCGGCTGACCTGGATGAGGCGGGTGCCGAAGCCGCCGCCCTGGCCTCCGAACGGGTCCAGGCCGCCCTGGCCGGTGTAGAGCCCCGGAAAGTCATCACCCGGCCGCCTCGCCTGGTCAACGTCGTCGTTTGAGCGGCCGTTAACGGTCTAGCCGTCGTCGTGGCTGCGGAGGAACCTCTCTAGCTCGGCCGCCAGTTGGTCGCCGTCGGGCAGTTGACCCCGGACGTCGTGGAGGTCGTCGTAGGCCGCCTCCAGCCTCTCCAGCATCGTCACGTGCTCCGGGTTACGGGCCACTAGATCATCCAACCGTGCCCGGGTGGCGAGGGA
>CZRM01000253.1_pt1 | contig 35637 bp, 35 predicted proteins | sample 1125721 | NCBI WGS metagenome assembly CZRM01 (sample SAMEA3597868, study PRJEB11362) | Hydrothermal vent metagenome genome assembly | biome: marine hydrothermal vent biome; feature: marine hydrothermal vent; material: ocean water | place: Atlantic Ocean | collected 2010-09-19/2010-10-04 | reverse complement strand
CGAAGGTGACCGCCATGGTGGCGTCGTCTTTAGCCGGGCACGTGTGCTCGTCGTGGTCGTGGGTGACATGGAAGAGCATGGCTCCGCCTGCTTTCTCTCTGATGAAGGTGCTGTTTGCTCGGACGATGTCGATTCCAGCAGGCCCCGGGGGAAGGCGACAAGCCGTCTCAGGGCTTCAGGTCAGAAGGCGAAGTACCGCCGAGGTCCGCCCTTTTGAGGTCCCATTGACGAGCATCTCTACGTGTCGGAGGGGGGACTTGAACCCCCACGCCCTTGCGGGCACCAGCCCCTCAAGCTGGCGCGTCTGCCAATTCCGCCACTCCGACGTGGCTTCCGGACTTATCCGGAACGGCGGCCAATCTACCGGTCGCTCTACCGTGCCCCGCAGGGCCAACAGGGCCTGACGGCTACTAGAAGAGGAGGCCCAGGGCGATTGTGGTGAAGGCAAAGACCAGGGCCGTTAGCACGGTTATCCGGTCCAGGTTCTGTTCCACCACTGTCGAACCGGCGGTCTGGGCGCCGATACCCCCGCCGAACATGTCGGACAAGCCGCCTCCCTTCCCGCTGTGAAGCAGCACGAGAAAGATCAGGCCGAGCCCCGAGAGAGCCTGAACGATGGCAACGATTACGAACATGGTGGGCTGAAGGCTATCGGTGGCCGGACGGTCACCCGACCAGTCGGTAGGCGATGATCCGGGCGAACTCGTCAGCGTCCAACGAGGCCCCTCCAACCAGCGCTCCGTCGATATCGGACTGCCGCATCAGGTCGGGGGCATTCACCGGTTTGACCGAACCGCCGTACTGGATGCGGATGCTGTCAGCCGCCTCGGCCCCCCACTTGGAGCGCACCACGCTCCGGATGCTCCCGCACATCTCCTGGGCATCCTCGGGGGTGGCCGTCAGACCACTCCCGATAGCCCAGATGGGCTCGTAGGCCACCACCAGGCCCGCCACTTGTGGTGCCTTCAGCCCGGCCAGGCCGGCTAGCACCTGACGCTCGACCTTGGCCTTCGCCTGCCCGGCCTCTCGTTCCTCAAGGGTCTCGCCACAACACATGATGGGCGTCATCCCAGCAGCCAGGATCGCCTCAACCTTGTGCTTCACATCGTCGTCCGTCTCGCCGAACAGTTCCCGGCGTTCCGAGTGGCCGACGACCACCAGGGACACATTCAGCTTGGCGAGCATGGCCGGTGACACCTCGCCGGTGAACGCCCCTTTCTCCTCCCAATGGCAGTGTTGGGCACCGAGGGCCACTGGGATCCCGTCTGACTCCAGCACCGTCTGGATCGACCGCAGGTCCGTGAACGGTGGATGGATCGACACGTCGACCGCGTCGTAGTCGTTGGCCGACAGCAGGTACGACAACTTCTGGACCATCTGGATGGCCTCGAAGTGGTTGTGGTGCATCTTCCAGTTCCCGCTGATCAGCGGCTTGCGATTGGTCATGGTTGACTCCCCTGTCTCGCTACCGCTCCCCGCGCAGGGCCGCCAGCCCCGGCAGGTCGCCCCGTTCGATCAATTCCAGCGCCGCGCCACCACCGGTCGATACGTGGTCCATGCGTCCGTCCAGCCCAAAGAGGCGGGTCGCCGCCGCGCTGTCACCACCCCCGACCACGGTGAAGCCCCGGCAGTCAGCCACCGCCTCGGCCACCGTCCTGGTCCCGGCAGCGAACCGCTCATCCTCAAACACCCCCATCGGACCATTCCACAGAACGGTCCGGGCTTCGGCGATCAGATCGCAGAACTCGACGGCCGATCCGGGACCGATGTCCAGACCCATCCATCCGTCCGGCATTGATGTTCCGACCTGTCGTACCTCTCCACCGGCGGCCGGGTCACCGACACGGCCCCCCGGTCCAAGGGCCGTGATGTCCAGTGGAAGGCGGATCGGGGCGCCGGAGTCCAGGAGTCGGGCACAGGTCTCGACCATGTCCTCTTCCAGGAGCGACGAGCCCACGGTCGCTCCCCGGGCGGCCAGGAAAGTGAAGCACATCCCTCCACCCACGATCAGCTCATCGACCACATCGAGAAGCGCCTCGAGCACGCCGAGTTTGTCGCTCACCTTGGCCCCGCCCATGATCCCAACGAAGGGTCGGCGGGCCGAGGTACGGAGTCCCCCGAGGACCTCGACCTCGCGGGCCAGGAGGCGTCCGGCAGCTGACGGGAGGTGACGGGGTGGCCCTACTACCGAAGCGTGGGCCCGGTGTGACGCCCCAAATGCGTCGTTCACGTAGGCGTCTTGGCCCTCGATGAGACGCTCGGTGAACGATGGGTCGTCAGTAGTCTCCCCGGGGTCAAACCGTAGGTTCTCCAGCAGGTCGACTGCGGGGACCAGATCTGCCAGGCGCTTCCGGATCGGGTCCATTGAGTAGGCGGGGTCCGGTTCACCTTTCGGGCGTCCCAAGTGGCAACAGACGGTGACCTGGGCCCCGGCGTCGACCAAGTACCGCAAGGTCGGCAGTGCTGCACGAATCCGTAGATCGTCGACGATGGCTCCGTCAGCCATCGGAACGTTGAAGTCGCAGCGGACTAGTACCCGCTGTCCCTGCAGGTCGCCGAGATCCTCTAGTCGGGGAAGGTCCATGGGCGATCTTCGCTCGGGGCGAGTCCGCTACCTCCGCCTGCCGGCCCGGGCCTTCTTCGTGCGGCGGGTGCCGACGATCTTCACCAGGTCGACGAGGCGCGTTGAGTAACCCATCTCGTTGTCGTACCAGCCGCAGACCTTCACCATCTTGCCCACGGCCATTGTCAGGCCGGCATCAAAGGTGCATGAGGCTGGTCGGCCGACGATGTCGGTCGAGACCAGCGGCTCCTCGCTGTAGTCGAGGACCTTGGCCAGCGGGCCGCTCTTCGCCGCTGCGGCGAACGCCGCGTTGACCTGCTCGACCGTGGCATTTTTCCTCAGCGTGCCCACAAAGTCGGTAATCGAGCCGTCGGGGATCGGAACCCGCAGCGAGATGCCATCCAACTTCCCCTTCATCTTGGGCATGACCAGGCTGGTGGCCCGGGCGGCTCCCGTCGACGTCGGAACGATATTCACGGCCGCCCCGCGGGCCCGACGCAGGTCACTGTGGGGACCGTCCACGAGGCTCTGGTCTCCGGTGTAAGCGTGGGTGGTAGTCATGAAGCCCTGCTCCACCCCGAAGGCGTCGTCCAGGACCTTGATCATGGGCACGAAGCAGTTGGTGGTGCACGAGGCGTTGGAGACCACGTGGTGTTTCGCCGGGTCGTAGTCATCGTCGTTTACTCCGACCACGAACGTGGCGTCGCAGTCCCCCGATGGAGCCGAAATGACAACCTTCTTTGCCCCGCCCGCCAGGTGCAGCGCGGCTTTGTCCCGAGCCGTAAAGAAGCCTGTTGACTCGACGACCACGTCCACACCCAGGTCGCCCCAAGACAGGTTCCCGGGGTCGCGCTCCGACAGGACCCGGATCTTCTGGCCATCGACCACAATGCCGTCCCGGGTGGCGCGCACTTTTGCGTCAAGGCGGCCATGGACCGAGTCGTTGCCGAGCAGAAAGGCCATAGTCTCGATAGAGCCCAGGTCGTTGACGGCGACGAACTCCAGGTCAGCGCCCCGGGTCCTGGCGGCCCGGAAGAAGTTGCGGCCGATCCGGCCAAATCCGTTTATGCCGACACGGACGGTCATGGAAGGTCTTCCTCCTGCGACGGAAGCGTCGCTAATTGGTGAGAACGGCCGGCGGGCCTCCGGTCGGAACCCCGAACCCCTACATTGCTAGCCGGTCACACGGCCCACGACACGGTTCCCATGGTGGAAAACGGTCACATGTTCGCGCCGGTGCATCGGGCCAGAGCCTTCCCCAAGAGGAGCGGATCATGGGATTCACCATCCGGTACTGCGACGGCGGCCCGGCGGAGGGCCACGGGTCCCGCCGAGCCCTCGCCGTAGGAGTCGTCGACCAGGACCATGTCGGGACGCACCCCGTGGTCGGCGAGGATCCGGACCTGGTCTTCTAGCGCCCACGGGCCCTCCACATCGGCCGAGAGGTTGGCTACCAGCACCAGTGGCCCGCTGCGTCGACCGAGAGCTTCCTCCACGTCGGGGGCCAGAACGGACGCTAAGACACTGGTGTAGAGCGAGCCCGGACCCAGGACTATCTGGTCGGCGGCCTCGATAGCCGTCACGGTTTCTGGCGGCGACCGTACGTCCGGTGGCGACAGGCGTAGCTCCACGATTCCTGCCGCCCGGTGTACCGAGACCTGACCTTCCACCTCCCAGTCTCCGGTGTCAGCGACCAGGTCCACCGGTCGACTTGTCGCCGGTAGTACCCGTCCCACAGATTCGACCAGGCGTCCCACCTCGTCGAGGGCCGCCACCAGGTCGCCCGAAGCAGCCGCTAGCCCAGCGATCAGAAGGTTGCCGAGGGCGTGGCCCTGCAGTTCCCCACCGTCAAAACGCCACCCCATCTCGGCCGTCAGCATCGAGCTACCCCCTAGTGCCTCGAAGCACCGTCTCAGGTCCCCGGGTGCCGGCCCACCGGCCGCAGCTCGGATCCGGCCGCTGGATCCGCCATCGTCGGCGATAGACACCACCGCCGTCATCTCCTGGGCGTATGTCCGGATGGCTCGCAGGCTGGTGGCCAGGCCGTGGCCGCCGCCTAGGGCGCAGACCCGACCCGGAGCACTCACCGGTCGACGTCGCGGTGGCTCACTGCCGGGTCGAATCCCCGACCGCGAAGCATCTCGGCCACCGTCTCAGCTACGGCCACTGACCGATGACGGCCACCGGTGCACCCGAGGGCCACCGAGAGGTAGGACTTCCCCTCGGCCACGTAGGCGGGAAGCAGCATGGTCAGCAGGTCCTCCAGCTGATCTAGGAACTCCTGGGTGACCGGATGACCGAGAACGTGCTCTCGGACCGGGCCGTCTAGGCCGGACAGCGGGCGGAGTTCGGGGATCCAGTGCGGGTTGGGGAGAAATCGGCAATCGAAGACCAAGTCGGCGTCGCGGGGCAGTCCGTGCTTGTAGCCGAATGACGTAACGGTGGTCCGCATCGGCCGGTCATCGGCCTCCCCGTAGAGGGCCGCCACCCGGTCCCGGAGCTCGTGCACGTTCATGTCAGAGGTGTCCAGTACCAGGTCGGCCGCGGCACGAACCGGTTCCATTAGCTCTCGTTCGGCCCGAATGGCCTCCTCGAGGCCCCTGTCCTCAGGAAAGGGGTGCGGTCTCCGGCTGCTCTCATAACGGCGTACCAGGGCCTCCGTAGAGCAGTTCAGGAAGACCACGCGTAACCGGTCTCCGATAGACCGCAGCTCGGCCACCGCTCCCAGGGTCTCGCCACCCACCGTGTCGGCCCGGAGCACGAAGGCCACCCGGTCCCAGGCCCCACCATCACCCATGGCCAGCGCGGCCACCTTGGCGCTGATGTCCGGGGGTAGGCGGTCGATGACAAACCAGCCGAGGTCCTCCAGGTCCTTAGAGAACTCGCTTCGCCCAGCACCTGAAAGGCCGGTGATCAACAAGAGGTCGCCCACGGGACCAGCGTAGACGGCACCTCCCCGGCTCTCAGGGGCCGCCCGCTCCGCCAGGAGTCCGATCGGCCACGAGGACCAGGAGCCGCGGGATGGTGACCGCAGCCCGGTACCCGGCTGCCCGGTCCAGAAACCCGTCCGGTGGGGCCGGCTCGTGCATGCGCCGGAGCACTAGGCCGTGGTCGGCCAAGGCGTTTATGTACCGACTCAGCGGCCGATGGACAAACGGCAGAAATACCCCCTTGTCGACCTCCTCCAACTCCATTGACTCCACCAGGTAGGGGCCTATCCGCCAGTACTGCTCAGGCGGATCTAGGACCTGGTCGTCGATCCATCCGCTGCCCGGCGTCTGGAGAAGCGGATGGTTGAGAAAGAAGGCGAAGCGGCCGCCCGGTCGTAATACCCGGGCCACCTCCCCGATGGCCTCGTCCACGGCCTCGATGTGCTCAAAGACCAGACAGGCCACCACGGCGTCGAACGACGCTGCGTCGAAGGGCAGGTCGTCCGCTGCGGCCCGAAGATACGAGGGTCCACCACCGCGAGCCGTCGCCTCACTGGCTTGAGCCGCCGTGGGGTCCACGCCGACCACCGTCGAGGCCCCACCGGCCGCCACCAGCCGGCTGACCTGGCCCTCCCCAGCGCCCACGTCCAGCACCCGGTCGTAGCCGGCCAGCAAGTCGGCGGCCAGGGGCAGGATCTGCTCCACGTACTCGGCGTCGGCCCCATCGGTGAAGCCGTCCTGCCACCATGTCGCGTGGACCTCCCACGGGTCGGGGTCCGATGGGCAGTCATCCACGGTCCGAGCATCGCGCGACACGGCCACGACCACGGCCACCGGTCGGCCGCGCCGTAGCCTCCGCCGGCATGGCCGCCGCCCTTGCCCTCCTATCCGCCGTCCTCTTCGGGGCCGGTGACTTTTTCGGCGGGACGGCGGCCCGGCGTACCCACGTGCTGGTGGTGGTAGCTGCCTCCCACGTGATCGGCCTGGTCATGATCTTGGCCGTTGCTCCGGCCATGGCTGACGCCGTAACCGGTCAGGACCTGGTCTATGGGGCCCTAGCCGGCTTGTTCGGCCTGGTGGGGATCGTCTGCCTCTACCACTGCCTCGGCCGGGGTCCGATGGCCGTCGTTGCGCCGACGACCGCCATCAGCAACGCCGTCCTGCCCGTCTTGTGGGGGGTGGCCCACGGTGAGCGCCTCTCAACGGTGAATACGGTCGGGGTGCTCCTCGGACTAGTCGCCATCGGTCTGATTTCCGGCGGCACTGGCATCTGGCGTCTAACCGACGCCATACGTGTTCCGCCCACTCTGGTTCTCGAGGCGCTTCTGGCCGGGGTGGGATTCGCCGGGTTCTACATCTTTATGGACGCCACCACCGAGGCCAGCACCCCCTGGCCCCTGGTCAGTGCCCGCGTCGTGTCGGCCGGCTTAGCACTCTTGCTGCTTCTCCGCATCGGGCGATCCCCCATCCCGAAGAGGGCCGAGGGCGGCGCAGCCATTGTTTTCGCCGGTCTTCTGGACATGGCGGCCAACCTCGCCATCCTGGTGGCCATCCACCGCGGACTACTCAGTCTCACCGTGGCCCTCAGCTCGCTGTACCCGGCCACCACAGTCATCTTGGCCCGCACGGTCCTCAACGAGCGGATGAGCCGGGGTCAGGTAGCGGGCGTGGTCGGCGCGCTGGTCGCCGTGGCCTGCATCGTCGGCGGATAGCGTCCCGCCTCGACGTGCTCAAGCCGGCTGGTGGGCGGCAGCGTGGACGGCCTTGGCCACTGCATCGGGCAGCCAGGTAAGCGCCAGCAGATCATCAAGGGAAGCCCGCTGGACGGCTCGCACTCCACCGAAGGCCGCCACGAGTCGCTTTCGCCGGGCCGGGCCCAGACCAGGGATCCCGTCCAGGACCGACCCGGTCATGCGACGGGACCGCAACAAGCGGTGGTAGTCGACGGCAAACCGGTGCGACTCATCCCGGATCCGCTGGAGGAGGTACAGGGCTTCGGAGCCCCGCTCCAGGCTGACCGCATCTGGGGAACCGGGACGAAACACCTCCTCAAACTGCTTGGCAAGGGCAGCCACTGGGATCCGGTCGGCCAGACCCAGGTCAGCCACCACCCGCTCGGCAACCCCCAACTGTCCCTTGCCGCCGTCCACGAGGAGCAGTTGGGGCGGGTAGGAAAATCGTCCTGGCCGCTCGTCGACGGGCAAGGCCCGTTCTTTCAGAAAGGCGGTCAGCCGGCGGGTCAGGACCTCGGACATGGCTGCGTAATCGTCGTTGCCATCGACGTGGCGAATCCGGAACCGTCGGTACTCCGATTTGTTGGGTAGGCCGTCCTCCAGGACGACCATGGACCCCACGTAGTCGGTTCCCTGCAGGTGGCTCATGTCGAAGCACTCGATGCGCAGCGGCGCCTCGGGCAGCGACAGCGCCTGCTGGAGCTCGTTCAGCGCTCGAGCCCGGCTGTTGTGGTCGGCGGCCCGCTTCATCCGGTGGCGTACGAATTCCTCGTCGGCGTTTCGGGTCACTGTCTCCAACAGGGAGCGCTTGTCGCCCCGCTTCGGGACGCGGATGGTGACCGGCCCCTCGCGTTCGCCGCCCAGCCACCGGGCCAGCAGGGGCCCATCCTCCGGGTCGTCGGGCACCAGCACCTCCCGGGGGACCCCTCGGGGCGGATCGTCCCGGTAGTGAGCGGACAGGACCTCGGCTACCAGCTGCCCCCGATCAAGGTGGTCGGCCCGGTCGACGACGAAGCCCTTTCGCCCCACCACTCGACCCCGTCGCACGTAGAACACCTGGGCGGCGGCCTCCAACTCGTCGCCGGCCAGACCGAATACGTCGAGGTCCTCGTTGCGGGACGTCACCATCTGCTGCTTCTCAAGGGCCTGTAGGACGCTGGCCAGTCGGTCCCGCCACCGGGCCGCTGCCTCGAACTCCCGGGCGTCGGCCGCCGCGGCCATCTCTGACCGGAGACGAGCCACCACCTCGTCGGAGTCGCCGTCCAGGAAGCGCAGTAGGTCTCGGACGATCTCGGAGTAATCCTCGTGTGTGACCTCACCCACGCACGGGCCGCTGCATTTCTCTATGTGAAAGAGCAGACACGGCCGACCCAGCCGCTGGTGCTCGCGGAACTTCGCGTCGGTGCAGGTCCGGGCCGGGAAGGTGCGTAGCACCAGGTCCAGGGTCTCCCGGATCGCCCCGGCGTGTCCGTAGGGCCCGAAGTAGCGCACCCCTCGCCGACGCTTTCCCCGGGTGACCATCGGTCGGGGCCACTCGTCCCCCACGGTGACGGCCAGGAATGGGTACGACTTGTCATCTTTCAGGTCCACGTTGAAGCGGGGGCGGTGTTCCTGGATGAGGCTGAACTCCAGCATGAGCGCCTCCAGCTCATTGGCCACCTGGATCCATTCCACGGTGGCCGCCTCGTCCAGCATGTTCGCCGTCCGCGAGGCCAGGCGGTCTCGACGGCCGAAGTAACTGTTCAGGCGGCTCCGGAGGCTCTTCGCCTTGCCCACGTAGAGGACCCGACCCTCGGAGTCGCGGAATTGGTACGAGCCCGGTGCATCCGGCACCGTGCCCGCCGATGGGCGTTCGACCATTCCCCGAGAGTAGGGGCCGCAGCGCCACCGGGGATCCGTCGGGTCATCTCTCGGCGCTGTGGCCCTGAACGTCGACTCCGGTGGTTCGGCTGATCAGCCCAAGATCCCGGCCAGGAACCGCCCTGTGTGACTCTCGGGAACCGTAGCTACCTGCTCCGGAGTACCGGTAGCTACCACCATCCCGCCGCCGTCACCGCCCTCCGGGCCCAAGTCCACCAACCAGTCGGCGGTCTTCACGACGTCCAGGTTGTGCTCGATCACGATCACCGTATTGCCCTGGTCAACGAGCCGGTTGAGGACTCCCAACAACTTGCGGACGTCCTCGAAGTGGAGGCCGGTGGTCGGCTCGTCGAGGATGTAGACGGTGTGACCGGTGGGTCGCTTGGCCAACTCGCTGGCCAGCTTGACCCGCTGGGCCTCGCCGCCCGACAGGGTGGGCGCCGACTGTCCCAGCCGCACGTAGCCCAGACCCACGTCGACCAGCGTCTGCATGTGACGCGTGATGGACGGCTGATTCTGGAAGAACTCCAGGGCCTCGTCACATGGCATATCCAGTACGTCAGCGATGGTCCGTCCCTTGAACCGGACATCCAGGGTGTCGCGGTTGTACCGCTGGCCCCGGCACACCTCGCACGGGACGTATACGTCGGGCAGAAAGTGCATCTCGATCCGCAACGTGCCGTCGCCAGAGCAAGCATCACACCGGCCGCCCTTCACGTTGAAGCTGAACCGACCCGGTTGGTATCCGCGAATCCGGGACTCCTCGGTCCGGGCGAACAGCTTCCGGACGTGGTCGAACACACCGGTGTAGGTGGCGGTGTTGGAGCGGGGTGTCCGCCCGATAGGCGTCTGATCGATGTTGATGACCTTGTCGATCCCGTCCACTCCCTCCAGGGCCGTGTGAAGGCCCGGCGGCACCTTGGACCGGTACACCTTTTGCATCAGGGCCTTGTGGAGGATTTCGTTTATCAGGGTGGACTTCCCGGACCCCGATACTCCGGTAACAGCGACAAAGCACCCCAGGGGGAGCTCCACGTCCAGGTCCCGCAGGTTGTTCTCCCGGGCACCGCGTACCAGCAGGTGATCGCCACCGGCCGGCCGTCGGACCTGGGGCACCGGGATCATCTTCTTTCCCGAAAGGTACTGGCCGGTCAGCGAACCAGAGCGCTTCAGGAGCCCAGCCACGTTGCCGGAGTGAACGATGTCTCCCCCGTGCTCGCCTGCACCCGGCCCGATGTCCACCACGTGATCGGCTGCCCGGATGGTCTCCTCGTCGTGCTCCACCACGATCACCGTGTTCCCGAGGTCCCTGAGGCGCTCCAGGGTCTCGATGAGGCGCCGGTTGTCCCGCTGGTGAAGGCCGATGGACGGCTCGTCTAGCACGTAGAGCACCCCGACAAGTCCGCTCCCAATCTGAGAGGCCAACCGGATTCGTTGGGCCTCTCCACCGGCCAGGGTGGCAGCCGAGCGTGACAGGCTCAGGTAGTCGAGGCCCACATCCAGCAGGAACCCCAGACGGGCGTTGATCTCCTTCTGCACCTGCTCGGCAATCAGGGCATCGCGGTCAGACAGCTCGAGGTCGCGGAGGACCTTGGCCGATTCGGCAATGGAGAGGCCACACACCTCGGATAGGGAGTGGCCGTCCACGGTCACGGCCAAGGACAGGGGGTTCAGACGAGCCCCGTCACATGCCGGGCAGGCCACCTGACGCATGTAACCCTCGAGCTGTTCCCGTTGGCCGTCGGTCTCGGCGTCCTGATGCCGACGCCGGAGGTAGGGCATCACGCCCTCGAAATTCGCCGAATAGACCCGCGACCGTCCGAATCGGTTCCGGTACCGGACCTGGACCCGGCCGCCGATACCCCCCTCCATGAGCGTCTTCCGATGTCGGGCGGGCAACTTCCGCCACGGCACAGCGGAATCGATGTCCTGGTCCTCGGCCACCGCCTCCAGAAGGCGGGCGAAGTACCGGTTCCGTCCTCCTGACCAGGGGGCGATGGCCCCTTCGGCGAGGCTCAGGTCAGGGTTGGGCACCACCAGCTCGGCGTCCACCTCGAACACCGTGCCCAGACCGTCGCAGTGGGTGCAGGCCCCGTAGGGGCTGTTGAACGAGAAGTTCCGGGGGGCCAGGTCCTCAAAGGATTTTCCGTCACTGGGCCGCGAGAGGTGTTGGCTGAACACGATGGTTCGAGGCTCTACCGGCTCCCCGTCTTCGCCAACCTCTCCGTCCCGGGGAACCACCTGGATCTCGGCTACTCCCTCGGCTAGGGCCAGGGCGGTCTCCATGGACTCGGTGAGACGCCGTTCTAGGCCATCTCTGAGAACCAGACGGTCCACCACCACTTGGATGGTGTGCATCTCGTAACGAGCCAGATCCAGGTCGTCGCCCAGCTCGTGGACCTCTCCGTCCACGACGGCCCGGCTGAACCCCTGGGCCGCCAAGTCGGCTAGCAGGGTGTCGTAGGTCCCCTTGCGGCCCCGGACCACCGGGGCCAGCACCTGGAACCGGGTGCCCTCCTCCATCTCCAGAACCCGGTCCACGATCTGCTGCGGGGTCTGGCGTACAAGGCGTTCACCGGTCTCCGGGTCGTGGGGCACGCCGATTCGGGCGTAGAGGAGTCGCAGGTAGTCGTAGACCTCAGTAATGGTCCCAACTGTGGACCGTGGGTTACGCGAGGCGCTCTTCTGGTCAATGGAGATAGACGGCGACAGTCCCTCGATGAAGTCCACGTCGGGTTTGTCCATCTGGCCGAGGAACTGGCGGGCGTAGGCCGACAGCGATTCCACGTACCGGCGCTGGCCCTCGGCATAGATGGTGTCGAAGGCCAACGACGACTTCCCTGAACCGGAGATCCCGGTGAACACGATCAACTGATCGCGCGGCAGGTTCAGATCGACGTTCCGGAGGTTGTGCTCGCGCGCTCCCTTGACGATCAACCGGTCCGACATCGCCGGCGAGCCTAGGCCGGGGCCGCCGGGACCCCGATGCCGGCAGGGCCTCCGCAGGGGTATCGCCTCGCCGGACCGGGCTGGCCCCTCAGACGGCTTCGGAGAGGTCCCGTAACTCCCGCTCGATCTCCTTGATCTCGTCTCGGAGCCGGGCCGCGTACTCGAACCGGAGATCAGCCGCCGCCTCCCCCATCTCCTGTTCCAAGGTAAACAGCAGGCGTTGGAGGTCCGCGTGGCCCATCTCGGCGAAGTCCTCAACCAGGCGTTCGGTCCTCCGCCTGCGCCCACGGGGCGTAGGCGCCGTCGCTGAGTCGGGTCGGATCATTTCCAAGATGTCGCTGACTGCCTTGCGCACCGTCTGGGGGTCAATCCCGTGCTTGGCGTTGTGGGCCTGCTGGAGGCTGCGACGACGCTTCGTCTCGGCGATAGCCCGTCGCATGGACGGCGTGACCTTGTCGGCGTACATCACCACTTCTCCGTCCACGTTCCGGGCCGCGCGACCGATGGTCTGGACGAGGGAAGTCTCGCTGCGCAGGAAGCCCTCTTTGTCGGCGTCCAGGATGGCCACCAGGGAGACCTCCGGGAGGTCCAGGCCCTCACGGAGCAGGTTGATGCCGACCAGTACGTCGAACTCGCCGAGGCGGAGGTCTCGGAGGATCTCGATTCGTCGCACGGTGTCCACGTCGGAGTGGAGGTAGCGAACCCTGATCCCCTGCTCAACCAGGTAGTCGGTGAGGTCCTCTGCCATCTTCTTGGTCAGGGTGGTCACCAGCACCCGTTGCTCGGCAGCCACCCGGCCGGCGATCATCTCCTGGAGGTCGTCGATCTGATCCTTGGTGGGCCGGACCACGACCTCGGGGTCGACTAGGCCAGTAGGCCGCACGATCTGCTCCACCACCCGGCTGCTGGCGTCCAATTCCCAGTCACCGGGTGTGGCCGACAGGAACACCACCTGGCCTACCCGGCCCATGAACTCGTCAAAGGTCAGTGGCCGGTTATCGGCTGCCGACGGGAGCCGAAAGCCATGCTCGATAAGAGTCTCCTTACGGCTCCGGTCGCCGGCGTATTGGCCATGGAGCTGTGGGACGCCGACGTGGGACTCGTCGAGCACTACCAGGAAGTCGTCAGGAAAGTAGTCGAGCAGGGTGTAAGGCCGCTCGCCGTAGGTCCGGCCGTCTAGGTGCATGGAGTAGTTCTCGACCCCGGTGCAGTACCCCATCTCGGCCAGCATCTCCAGGTCGTGCTCGGTCCGCATCCGGAGCCGCTGGGCCTCCAGCAAACCATTGTCGGCTTCGAATCGGGCCAACTGCTCGGCTAATTCGGCTTCGATCCCGGTGATGGCCCGCCGGATGTTGGCCGCATCAGCCATGTAGTGAGTGGCCGGGAAGATCACAAGGTCGTCTAGTTGGCGGAGGTGCGCCCCGGTTAGCGGGTCCACCTCGGTGATGGCTTCTACCTCGTCGCCGAACAGCGAGATACGAAAGGCCGTCCGTTCGTAGGCCGGGTGAACCTCCAGGGTGTCGCCCTTGACCCGGAACCGGCCGCGTTCCAGCACCATGTCGTTTCGCTCGTAGTGCATGTCAATGAGGCGTCCCAAGGTGGCACGGTGGTCGACCTCCTGGCCAACTTCCAGGACCAGGAGCTGCCCCTCGTAGTGCTCCGGCGAGCCCAGGCCGTAGATACACGAGACGGAGGCCACCACGATGGTGTCCCGGCGAGTCAGCAGCGAGGCCGTGGTGGCGTGCCGGAGCCGGTCGATCTCGTCGTTCACCGACGAGTCCTTTTCGATGAAGGTGTCCGAGGTCGGCAAGTAGGCCTCGGGCTGGTAGTAGTCGTAGTAGGAGACGAAGTACTCCACCCGGTTGTCGGGGAAAAACTCTCGCAACTCATTAGCCAACTGGGCCGCCAGTGCCTTGTTAGGGGCAATAACCAGCGTGGGCCGCTGTACCTGTTCGATGGTCCAAGCGATGGTGGCGCTCTTCCCGCTCCCGGTGATCCCCAGCAGGGTCTGGAACCGCTCCCCTCCCTGGATACCGTCAGCCAGCTCCCTGATGGCCTGCGGCTGGTCCCCGGCCGGCCGGAAAGGCGCTTCGACGCGAAACGCCTGTCCACGCGACGGGCCGACCTGACCGGTCGCTTCGCTGTCGGACGACTCGGGTAACGACGGATCAGCCATCGGGGCATGGTACCCAGCGTCGACAAGGGGCTCCCGGCCGTCGGCGACTTCAGTTCCGTTCGGTCCGGCTTCCGATCCGGTAAACCTCATGGCCGGGAGGCGGCCGGTCCAGGGTGGCGATCCAGGCCCAGGCACGGTCCGCCTCATGTGCCAGGTCGTCCAGGCTGCCACCGTTGTCGACCACCAAGTCGGCCCGAGCTAACCGTTCCTCACGGGAGGCTTGGCGGGCGATCCGGTTGCGGGCATCCTCGGCAGTCAAGCCCCTGCTGGCCACCAGACGGGCTAAGGCCAGCTCTGGATCCACGTCGACCACGATGACACCCCCCAGCCCCTCATGGCCCGACTCCACCAGTAGGGGGATGTCTAAGACCACGGTGTCGTCAGTTGTCGCAAGGTCCCGACGTCGACGAGTCATCTCGTCTCCCACCGCCGGGTGGACGATGGCGTTTAGGGCAACTAGCTCGTCGGGATCGGTAAAGGCCCGAGCGGCCACGGCCCCGCGGTCCAGGGTTCCGTCATCGGCCACCACCTCGTCGCCCCAACGGGCCACCATGGCAGCGAAGACCGGCGTACCCGGCTGTTGGAGTTCCCGGACGATGGCGTCGGCATCCAACAGAGTGGCACCGCGATCGACCAACAGGCCGGCCACAGTGGACTTCCCGGAGCCAATGCCGCCGGTTAGGCCGATCTCCAGCATGGGATGAGTCGTCTGGAGACGACCCGCTCCGATCAGGCCTCGGTGGTCTCCGGCTCGGCGTCTTCGACCGAAGCCTCCTCAACGGCGTCCACCTCTTCGACCGAAGCCTCCTCAACGGCGTCCACCTCTTCGACCGAAGCCTCCTCAACGGCGTCCACCTCTTCGACCGAAGCCTCCTCAACGGCGTCCACCTCTTCGACCGAAGCCTCACCGTCAGCATCATTTTCGCCGTAGAGCTCCGCCCAGGCCTCTTGGCCCTCGGAGCTCTCGCCGCCGATGTAGTTGCCCTCGTCGTCGTAGGCGTGCTCGCCAAAGTGCTCCTGGTATTCAGCGGCCACCACACCGCCCTCGGCCGCCTGCTTGATCGACAGGCTGATCCGGCGACGTTGGAGGTCCAGGTCGATGATCTTCACCCAGAGTTCCTCGCCCGGGGTGACCACCTGTTCGGGAAGCTCTACGTGGTGGGCCGACATCTCCGAAATATGGACCAGGCCCTCAATCCCGTCGCCCACCTGGACGAACGAACCGAACGGCACCAACTTGGTGACCCGGCCGTATACCAGCTCCCCCACCTGGTGGGCCCCAGCAAACTCCTGCCAGGGGTCCTGCTGGGTTGCCTTCAGCGAGAGGCTGATCCGCTCCCGACTGAGGTCGACTTCCAGTACCTGAACCTCGATCTCATCGCCGACCGCTACCACCGAGCCGGGGTGGTCGACGTGCTTCCAGGACAACTCCGAGACGTGGACCAGGCCATCCATGCCACCCAGGTCTACAAAGGCCCCGAAATTGACCACGCTGGACACCACACCCCTGCGGACCTCTCCCGGGCGTAGGTCGTGGAGGAACTCCTCGCGCTGCTCTTTCTGGGTCTCTTCCAACCAGGCCCGGCGAGACAGGACCACGTTGTTGCGGTTCTTGTCCAGTTCGATGATTTTCGCGTCGACCGTGGTGCCGATGTACGGCTGCAGGTCACGCACCCGGCGCAACTCAACCAGGGAGGCGGGCAGGAAGCCCCGGAGGCCGATGTCCACTATGAGGCCGCCCTTGACGACCTCGATGACCGAGCCGGAGACCATCCCGTCACCCTCCTTGATCTCCTCGATCCTGCCCCAGGCCCGCTCGTACTGGGCCCGCTTCTTGGACAGGACCAGACGGCCCTCCTTGTCCTCCCGCTGGAGGACCACTGCTTCGATCTTCTCGCCGACGGCGACGATCTCGCTGGGGTCCACGCCGTTCCGGATGGAGAGCTCCCGAGGCGGGATCACGCCCTCCGACTTGTAGCCGATGTCCAGCAGGACCTCGTCCTTGTCGACCCGGACAACCGTCCCCTCGACCAACTGGCCGTTCTGGATGTCGACCATGGTGGCCGAATACGCCTCGTCCAGGGTCAGGTTTCCGAGGTCGTTCTCGGTGATGGGGCGGGGGGTGTAGGCACCGCTCTCGTCGAAGGTCCCCATGGGCGGGGAGTCGGGGGCTGGTGCAGTCAGGGTCAGGTCGGGCACGGATTCTTCTCGTCGGATGGGAGTAGATGGATACGGAAGCGCCGAAACTCGTCAGGACGCGATTCGGACCGGGTGAGCCTACCGGCCACTCCCGGTAACCCCTTCTGTCGGCTTCAGACTCCGGAAACGGCCTGTCGGCGGCCCAAGACGAGGAACTCTGGGTGCTCGAGATCCGGCAATCGGGGGCCGTAGTCGCCCGGTGTAACCGACCGAACTTCGTCGACGTCGAGGCCCGCACGGTCGCAAAGCAACCGAAGTTCCCGCGGAGTAAAGCAACTGGTCCATAGGTCGGCCAGGGCCTCGACGCCTTCCTGATCCCGTAGGACCGTCTGCTCCTGATTCACCCCTGACTCGGCGTCAAAATGGTCGTCGTCGTCCAGGAACCGGACCTGGAAGTAGGCCGAAAAGGCGGTGAGGGCTAGCCGGCCCCCGGGCCGGATAGCCGCGGCGATACGGTCCAGAACCGCCCCGTCGGGGTCGAGAGCCGCCGGGTCAGCCCCCGGGCCCCCAGCCAGGCCAAACGCCCCCTGGCACAGCGATAGGGCAGCGTCGAACTCCGCATCAAACTCCATGGTCCGGACATCGCCGTGCACGAAACTGGCACCTTCCGGCGCTCCCTCGCGGGCCAACGCCACGAAGGATTCAGAGATGTCGATCCCCACTACCTCCAGTCCCCTGCGGGCTAGTTCGTGGGCATGGCGACCCGGCCCACAGCCCACGTCAAGGATCCGCTGTCCGGGCACCAGGCCTAACGCCTCAACCAGGGCGTCCACTTCGCTCACCGTCCCGTAGGTGAACGAGTACCGGAGGTAGGCGGCGCCGAGGTGTTCGGCCACCTCCTCGAACCAATGTCCCGGGCCACCTTCGGCCACGCTCTGCGTTCCCTGTCCATCGGTCAGGTCGCTCATCGTTGAGCCGTCAGCCTTTGGCGTCGGCCCAGGTGGCCCCGTCGGCCACATCCACCGCCAACTCGACCCGGAGATCGTAAGCGCCGGTCATCTCGGCCCGGACCAGCGCCTCAACGTCGTGCATCTCGTCCGGAGGCACCTCCAGGATTACCTCGTCGTGGACCTGGAGGATCAGCTCAGAGGCCGCCCCCGAGGCCCGAAGTCCCTCGTCGATGCGGATGAGGGCTACCTTGAAAACGTCGGCCGCCAGACCTTGGATCCCGGCATTCATGGCTTGGCGCTCCCCCGCCTGGCGGACGTTGTAGTTCGGTGATGAGAGTTCGGGGATCCGCCGTCGACGACCGAACAGGGTCTCCGTGTAGCCCTTCTGCCGAGCCTCGTCGACCGTCCGGTCCATATAGGCCCGGACTGCGGGAAAGGCGGCGAAGTAAGAACCCAGAATTTCAGCCGCCTCGTCCACTGAAGAACCCAGTCGCTGGGAGAGGCCGTAGGCCTCCATCCCGTAGGCCAACCCGTAGGCCACCATCTTTGCCCGGTTCCGGATCTCGGTGGTCACCTCCGACGGCTGGATGCCCCACGTCCTGGACGCCACGGCCGTGTGCACGTCGTCCCCGGCCTCGAACGCCGCGATTAGGCCTGGGTCGTCGGCTAGGTGGGCGATGCACCGCAACTCGATCTGGTTGTAGTCGGCTACCAACAGAGACCGTCCCGGTGACGGAACGAAGGCCCGGCGAAAGGCCCGGCCCGCCTCAGTCCGAACCGGGATGTTGTGGAGGTTCGGGGCGTCGGAGCTGAGGCGGCCCGTACGAGCCACCGTCTGGTTGAAGGTTGCCCGGATGCGGTCTCCGGGTCCCACCTCGGCCAGAAGTCCCTCGCCGTAGGTAGAGCGGAGCTTCTCGACCTCCCGGTAGGCCAGGAGGTGCCCGACCACCGGGTGGTCGTCACGAAGGCGCTCCAGGGTCGCCGCGTCGGTGGAATATCCGGTCTTGGTCTTCTTTCCCGGGGTCAAACCCAACTTCTCGAACAGGACCTCCCGGAGTTGCTTGGTGGAGTTCACGTTGAACTCCTCGCCCGCCGCTTCGTGGACCAGGCCTCGAAGACGGTCGCAGTCGGCAGTTAGGTCACCGCGCAGCCGGGTCAGTTCGGCCACGTCTACCCCGACGCCGACTTCCTCCATTCGGGCCAGGACGGCCACCAGTGGAACCTCCAGTGTGGCGTTGAGATCCCGCAGCCCCTGGGCGTCAAGCGCCACGATGAGAGGGTCGTGGAGGACCCGAGCGGCCGCCGCTCGTGCTCCTGCCTCAGCAGCCGGGTCGGCAGCCTCCCCGGTGAGGTCCAGCTGGCCATCCGGCGGGCCGGCCGCCGGAAGAACCTGGCCCGTGTGGCGCTCCAGCAACGCTCCCAGGTCATACGTCGTGTCGGCCGGGTCGAGGAGATAGGCGGCTAAGGCCGTGTCCAGCACCAGACCGACGTCAACTATCCCCCGCCGCCCGAGGGCCCGGAGAAGCGGCTTGGCATCGTGGGCCACCACACCGGGTCCACCCGGCCCAAGCAACGACAACAACACCTCGGTCGCCCCTGTCAGGACCGCCTCGTCGATCCACCAGGAGCACTCCCCGTCGGAGATGGCAAGACCACCACCGAGTCCGGGACCGGTCGCTTCCACCGCAGGGTCGGCCTCGGTGGCCAGGCCCACCACGCCTCCGGAGAGGGCCTCTACGGCGACCGCCACCGCGGTGGTGTCGGTACAACGTTCCAACCGGACTTCCAGTTCGCTGGATGGCTCGTCGGCCACTGCCGGGCCGCCAAAGTCCACCTCAAGAAGGCTGCCCAGGCGCTCCCGGGACCGGCCCATCTCCAGCATCCCCAGGAGTCCTCCGGCCCGCTCCACGTCCACCGGGCCCCGCTCCAGGTCGCCGATCTCTAGGCCGAGAGGGACGTCGCGTACAAGGACCATGAGCTCCGCGTTGAGACGAGCATGCTCCTCGTTCTCGGAGAGGTTCTGGCTGAGCTTGGGTGTCTGGTCGCCTGCCGCTGCGAAGATCCCGTCCAGGCCTCCGTAGGCGTTGACAAGCTTGGCTGCCGTCTTCTCCCCCACCCCAGGCACCCCGGGAAGGTTGTCAGACGGGTCGCCCCGAAGGGCCGCGTAGGCCACGTAGTCGGCGGGCCGCACGCCGGTGCGCTCCAGTATCCCGGCCTCGTCGTACAGGGCATAGTCCGAGACGCCCCGTTTGTTGTAGAGCACCTGGACGTGGGGGTCCTCCACCAGCTGGTAACTATCCCGGTCGCCGGTCACCACGGTCACGTCCCGCCCGGCGTCGCGGGCCACAGTGGCCAGGGTGGCAATGACGTCATCGGCCTCGAAGCTGTCGGCTTCCGCCACGAGCAGTCCCAAAGCGTCTACCAGCTCCCTGACCAGGTCCAGCTGCTGGTAGAGGCTGTCTTCCTGCTTCTCCCGGTTGGCCTTGTAGGACGGCAGGCGGTCGTGGCGGAAGGTACCTCCGGGCCGATCAAAGGCCACCGCCACCCCGTCGGGCTCGTGGTCTCGCAGAAGGGAGATCAGCATCTGGGTGAAGCCGAAGACGGCGTTGGTCTCCTGACCCGAGGCGGTGACCATGTCCCGGGGGATGGCAAAGAACGCCCGGTAGGTCAGCGAATTGCCGTCGAGGAGGAATAGGCCAGACACCGAACCGACCATACCGCGGGCCCTGTGATCGTCTCTGGACGCTGGGACGGTGCGCTTCTAAGGCCGGAGGCCCTCCTCGATCACTGCTCGGGCCACGTCGGCCATTGTGCGCCGGCCAGACATGGCCGCAGTCCGAATGAACCCGAATGCCTGGTCTTCGGCCATGCCGGCCTCGTCCATCAGTCGACCCTTGGCGCGGTCGATCACTTTCCGGGCCTCCAGGCGTTCGGCCAGGGTCCGAGCCTGGTCGGTAAGCGCCCGCATCTCCCGATGGCGGGCCAGGGCCACCTCCACCGCTGGGACCAGGTCGGATCGTTGGAACGGTTTGACCAGATAGGCCAGGGCGCCGGCCTCGATGGCCTGATTGATCAAGTCCCGTTGGCTGAAGGCAGTAAGGATGACTACGGCGGCGTCGTGGGAGGCGGCGATCCGTCGGGCGGCCTCGATGCCGTCCAGGCCCGGCATCTTGATGTCCAGAATCACCACGTCGGGGTCTAACTCGGCAACGAGTTCCACGGCGTGGTCCCCGCGGCCAGTGTCTCCCACCACCTGGTAGCCCTCGTCCTCCAGAGTCTCACGGAGGTCTAGACGGATGATGGCCTCGTCCTCGGCCAGCACCACCCTCACCGGTGGCGGAAGGTCGGCGGTGTCGACCCTCTCCGAGCCGACCCCGTCAGCCATCGGCGGTGAGCCGGTCCAGCAACTCGTCCTGAGTGGCCTCGAGCCGAGCAATCTCAGCCACTACCTCGTCACGGTGGCGGGCCATCGCCCGAGCATGGCGGTCGGCTCCCCGGTGGGCCCGCTCCGAAATGGCCGTCTCGGAGACCAGCGACCGGACGCGTGCATCGTTGGCGTCGGCGGCAAAGTGCGCCAACTGCTCCTCGGCCACCAGGAGGTCCGCTCGGAGCCGTCGTAGGCGCTCGCCGAGCTCGGTCAGCCGTCTTTCGATAACCGGTCGTGTCATGGGACGGTCCAGCCTACGGGTCAGCCCGGTACGCCCCTCGATGTCGCAGTGGTGGTGCCCGGGGCGGGACTTGAACCCGCACGACCTCACGGCCAGAGGATTTTGAGTCCTCCGCGTCTGCCAATTCCGCCACCCGGGCGATCGGCCGATCCTACCGGCCGCCCTCCGCCCATCTAACTGGCTGCCTCACCTGAGGAGTACGACCGTTCCCTTTGAGGACCCGGATCGGCCACACTATGGGGCGTCGAGTCGGGCACACTGCCGCTGCGCGACCCGCGGCCAGGCCGCTCCAGGAGACCACCAGAACCGATGATCGCCTTCACCTACTCCGGCCAAGGCTCCCAACAGCCAGGCATGGGGGCCCCGTGGGCCGACCATCCGTCCTGGGAACTGGTTGAGGAGGCCTCTGCGGCCAGCGGGCGGGACGTAGCCCACCTCCTACTGGCTGCCGATGCTGACCACCTCCGCGAGACCCGCAACGCCCAGTTGGCCACCTTCGTGACCAGCATGGTGGTCCTGGACGCCGTCGAGCGCCTGGGCATCGACGCCGCCGGCCATGCCGGGCACAGCCTGGGCGAATACAGCGCCCTCACTGCCTCTGGCGCGCTGGACTTCGCCGACGCCGTTTCCCTCGTGGTGGAACGCGGCGAGGCCATGCAGGTAGCGGCCCAGGACCCGCTGGGAACCATGGCCGCCGTCCTGGGCCTAGACGACACCGGAGCAGAAGAGGCCTGCACCGCGGTCGACGACGACGTCTGGGTGGCCAACTACAACGCCCCGGGACAGGTGGTAATTGCCGGCTCTCCAGACGGCGTGGCGGCGGCCGGCGAGGAGGCCAAGGCCCGAGGGGCCAAGCGGGTAACAGCGCTGGAGGTCTCAGGCGCGTTCCACACGCCGTATATGGCTCCGGCTCGCGAGCGGCTCGAGGAGGCCATCGAGCGGACCGACGTACGCCAGCCAGAGGGCGTGGTGGTCGCCAACGTGGATGCCAGCAGCCATACCAACCCGGCTACTTGGCGGGTCCTGATGAACGCCCAGCTCTGTAGCCCGGTGCGATGGTCACAGAGCCTCCGGACCCTCGCTGATGCCGGGTTCACAACCTTCGTCGAGTTAGGTCCCGGCAACGTCCTAACCGGTCTCGTGAAGCGGACCTTGAAGAGTGCTGTTCGGCTCACTGTCAACACCCCGGGCCACCTGGACACCCTGCTGGACGCCCTGGCCGCCCCGCCGGAAGACACCCTCTCCGGGCCGGAGGGCGAGCACTTGTTCGCCACTGACCGGATGGTTGTCAGCCCGTGTGCCGGCGTTTTCGCCCCGTTAGCCAACCTCGGCTCAGGCAGCGTGGTGGCCGCCGGGGACCTCCTCGGACACATCGGAGTCACCGAGGTCCGCTCGCCATTCGCCGGCGAACTAATGGGATGGTTAGCCGTGGACACCGAGCGGGTGACGGCCTCTAAGCCGATCGCCTGGCTCCGGGTGACCTGACCTGACGACCACCGAGAGCAGGAGATCTAGATGAGTCGAGTCGTGCTGGTGACCGGAGGAAACCGAGGTATTGGTCTGGCATGCGCCAAGGCGTTCGCCGCCCGCGGGGACCGCGTGGCCGTCACCTGTCGGGGCGAGGTGCCACCCGAAGTTGTCGAAGCGGAGATCTTGCCCGTGGCCTGTGACGTAACCGACTCCGAAGCCGTAGACGCCGCCTTCTCGGCCATCGAGGAGAAATTGGGGCCAGTAGAGGTGCTGGTGGCCAACGCCGGGATCACCCAAGATGGCTTGGTGCTACGCATGTCGGATGAGGACTTCAGCAACGTGGTGGACGCCAACCTGACCGGCGCCTTCCGGGTGTCCCGTCGGGCCGTCAAGGGGATGATGAAGGGACGGTGGGGCCGCATCATCCTCGTCTCATCGATCGCTGGGAGGATCGGCCAGACGGGGCAGGCCAACTACGCGGCCTCCAAGGCGGGTCTCGTCGGCCTTGGCCGCTCCCTGGCTAAGGAGTTCGCCAGCAGGAACGTGACCGTCAACATTGTGGCTCCGGGCCCAATCCGGACCGACATGCTGGCCTCCCTCCCCGAGGAGCAGCAGGACGCCTACGCCGAAGCAGTCCCCCTGGGCCGCCTGGGACATGCCGACGAGGTAGCGGCTCTGGTCGCTTTCCTGGCCTCAGATGCCGCCGGATACATCACCGGCGCCGTGGTCCCGGTGGATGGTGGCCTCTTCATGGGCTGATGCTGCCGGACCGGCGGTAGACCCACCGGACGGTGTTGGTCGCTGTGACAGAGGCGACCCCTCTCAACGATCTGAATGCATGTCGACCGGCGGTGAGTGGCCGTAGGGTGAGGCCGGTCCAAAGCACCCGAGAAACGGAGCCAGACGGTGAGCGACGACAATTTCAAACGGTTCACAAACTGCGCGGTCGAGGTCCTCTCGGTCGACGCCTCCCAGGTCACCCGCGAGGCCTCCTTTGCTGACGACCTCGATGCCGACAGCCTGGACCTCGTCGAGCTGGTCATGGCACTCGAAGAGGAATTCGGGGTCAATGTCGAAGAGGAAGAGCTCGAGGGCATTACCACCATCGGTGCCGCCTACGACCTCATCACCGGCAAGCTCTAATGACCCGACGTCGGGTCGCCGTAACCGGACTGGGCGTTGTCGCCTCGTGCGGCGTCGGTACCGACGCGTTCTGGGACGGCCTCTGTGGGCCGGCACCTGACGGTGAGCGTCGGGTCCACGACTTCGACCCCACTCCGCACTTCGACAACCCGAAGGAGGTACGGCGCAGCGACCGGTGCACCCAGTTCGCGATCGCCGCCGCCGACATGGCCTTGGAGCAGGCCGGCTCGCTTACCGCGGACCCTTCCCGACGGGGTGTTTTCATCGGAACGGGCATCGGTGGGATCGAAACCCTCGAGGAACAAATCCTCATCCGGCACGAGAAGGGGTCCCGACGAGTATCCCCCTTCATGGTGCCGATGATGATGCCCAATGCGGCTCCGGCCGCCGTCTCAATGCGCCACGGATTCCAGGGTCCAGCCGAGAACACCTGCACCGCCTGTGCGGCTGGTACCCATGCGGTAGCCAATGCCGCCCGGCTAGTGGCTCACGGCCGCTGTGACGTGGTGCTAGCGGGGGGTAGTGAAGCACCGTTCGTGGAGACGGCGATCGCCGGCTTCACCAACATGACCGCCTTCTCATCGGCCGGGATCTGCCGCCCCTTTGACACCGAGCGAGACGGATTCGTCATGGGCGAAGGCGCCGGCGTGCTTGTCTTGGAGGACTGGGAGATGGCCGAGGCCCGGGGTGCCGACATCCTGGCCGAGGTCCTGGGTGGAGCCAGCACCGCTGACGCCCACCACATCACCGCCCCATCACCGGGAGGCATGGGCGCTATCACCTGTATGCGTCTCGCCCTGGAGGAAGCGGGCGTGGAACCCCACCAGATCAGCCACGTCAACGCCCACGGGACATCAACTCCGCTGAACGACATGGCCGAGGCGGTAGCTATGGCCGAAGTCTTCGGTGCTGACGGCCCCCTGGTCACCTCCACCAAAGGGATAACCGGACACGCCCTGGGTGCGGCGGGCGCCATCGAAGCCGTAGCCGTCGTGCTGTCAATGGATAAGGGGCTGATCCCCCCGACCGCTGGCTACGCCACCCCGGATCCCGACATGCCGGCCCTGAACTTGGTTACCGGCGCTCCGGCTCCCTGGGAGCCCGGCATCTCCATGTCCAACTCGTTCGGCTTCGGTGGCCACAACGGCAGCGTCGTACTAGCACCGGCCTGACCCCAGTTACCCCCACCGGGCGGTTTGCGCGATCGCTCAGTCGTCTTCGACGAAGACAAACATGAGGTCACACCGGCAGGCTTCTTCGTCACCCACCAAAGCCCTCCCGCTCCCCTTACCAGCCCGTGTCGAGACCCGCCCTAACTCGACCTCCAAGTCAAGGCGTTCGCCAGGTAGCACCTGACGCCTGAACCGCACGCCGTCTAGGCCGCCGAACAGGGCCAGACGACCGACGAAGTCCGGCCTGGTGAGAAGGGCGTATGCGCCCAACTGCGCGATCGACTCGCACATGAGGACTCCCGGAAGGGTCGGTCGTCCTGGAAAGTGGCCAGCGAAGAAGGGCTCATCACCGGTCAACTGCCAGTACCCCACCGCCCGCTCGCCGACCGTCACCTCGGTGACCTGGGTCAGGAGCAGGAAGGGATCACGGTGGGGTATCACCGTCGCTGGAAGAGGAAGATCGGTGCTGATCAGATCCTCGATCCTCCAACCGGCCCCGTTAACCGGGGGTCGGTCAGGTCTCGGGGCCGGAGCGCTTCCGCCCCAGCCCCGGTTCCCGACCGGGATGTCACCAGCTGGGCGACTCCGGTGCGGCCTCTGCTGCCTCTTCGGGCTCTTCGGCCTCGGCTGCGCCGCCGCTCTTGGCGGCCGCCTTCAGTTTCGAACCCACAGACACTTTGCAGGCCTTGGTAGCCGGCACATGAATGGATTCGCCAGTGCGAGGGTTTCGGCCCATTCGGGCCGCCCGAGTCACCTGTTCAAACGAGAGCCATCCCGGAATCGACACTTTGTCGCCCCCGGCCGCCACCTCGCCTGCTACTACGTCAAAAAACGCGTCTAGGCAGCCGCCGGCGTCCTTGTTGGACACACCAGCTCGATCCGCCATCGCCGCGATCAGATCGCTCTTATTCATCGACCATCTCCTTCTGGGTCTCGGGATGGGCGGGCCCACCTCGTGGTCGAATGACATCCGACTACCTCTGGCCTGCAATGTCAAGCATTTCCGCCCATGGTTCCGCTTGATTGCAAGGATCTGGTATCACTCGCCGCCTAAAGTCAAATCACATCACCTCTCCACGGGGCGGATCTGCAGCCCCCACACCCCCTGAATTCAGGTCGGGTTGTTCACCAGGTGGCTGGCCGCCCCTGCGAAGTACTCCATCACTTCAGCCGCGGCGGGCGCGGTCAGATCCCCACCAACTAGGGCAGCCGCCATAGATCGGAGCCAGGCTTCACGCTCGGCCTCCCCGATCCGAAACGGTGCGTGACGTATTCGCAGCCGGGGATGGCCCCGTTCGGCGCTGTACTCGGCAGGTCCTCCCCAGTACTGCTGCAGGAAGCCGGCCAGCCGGTGACGCGGACCCTCTAGGTCGTCCGGGTAGAGCGGCCGCAGGACCGGGTTGGTGGCTACTCCGTCATAGAAGCGATCGACCAGGGCCACGAACCATTCCGGCCCCACCAAGTCGTACAGGGTGTCGGCCCTCCGCCCGGTGGCGTCGACCCAGGGATGTTCCCGTCCCAGTGGAACGTTCACGAGGCATCCAGAGCGCTCCGGAACGTGGCCACTAGCTCGCCGACCCCCTCCGGACCGGCACCGTCCACCATCCGCTGGACGACGGCCGATCCGATCACCACGCCATCGCCGTGACGGGCGGCTTCCACGGCCTGCTCTGGGGTTCCCACACCCACGCCGACCAGTACCGGGAGGTCGGTCAACGGCTTGAGGCGGGTCGCGATCTCCACCGCGCTGGACGCCAACTCGGCCCGGACACCGGTCACGCCGAGCAGGCCGACGCCGTAGACAAACCCCCGAGAGCGTTCACAGATCCGAGGAAGCCGCTCGTCGGGTGCCGTAGGAGCAGCCAGCAGGATCGGCTCAACCGTCGCCTCATCGGCCACGCTCAGCCATGCTCCAGCCTCCTCCAGGGGAAGGTCCGGGAGGATGCATCCTGAGACGCCCGAATCTACCAAGGTGGTGGCGAACCGTTTTAGGCCCATACGGTGGACGATGTTGTAGTACGTCATCACGGCCAACGGCGCCCCGATGTCGGCACCGCGGAGGGCATCCAAGATCCCCACGGGGGTAGCGCCGTCCTTTAGCGCACGGTCGTTGGCCGCCTGGATGGTGGGCCCGTCCATCACCGGATCCGAGAAGGGCACCCCGATCTCGATGGCGTCGGCGCCTGCCGCGGCAATGGCCCGGACCGTGTCCAGCCAGTCCTCGCCCAGACCGCCCGTCGCATAGGCCACTAGACACTTGCCGCCGGCATCCCGTCGGTCCCGCAGTGCGGCCTCTACCGGCCCCGGGGGTCGCCTGGAGCTCATCCCAGGATGTCCATCATCTGGGCTACGTCCTTGTCGCCTCGGCCCGAGAGGTTCAGGACCACCGACTTCCCGGCGAGTGACGCCCGTTCCCGGGACACCCAGGCCAGGGCATGGGCCGGTTCTAGGGCCGGGATGATGCCCTCGTGTCGGCTCAGAAGCTGGAAAGCTTCCACCACTTCATCGTCGGTCACCGCCTCGTACCGGGCCCGACCGATGGACGCCAGGTAGCTGTGCTCGGGTCCCACTCCCGGGTAGTCCAGTCCTGCGCTGATGGACTCGGCCTCCAGCACCTGGCCGGCCTCGTCCTGCATCAGGTACGACTCCATGCCGTGGACCACACCCGGGACCCCTCGCCCAACAGCCGCCCCGCCGGCCGGCTCCACCCCAACCAACTCGGTGTCGGCGTCAGCGAAGCCTGAAAAAATCCCGATGGCGTTGGAACCGCCGCCCACGCAGGCCACCACAACGTCCGGGGGGGCACCCAGCAGAGCCTCGCTTTGCTCGCGGGCCTCCTGGCCCAGTACCTCGTGGAAGGTACGGACCATCCACGGGTATGGATGGGGGCCCATCACCGAGCCCAGGCAGTAATGCGACTCCTCCACGGTGGCCACCCAGTCCCGCATGGCTTCGTTCACGGCGTCTTTCAGGGTTCGGCTGCCCGATAGCGCAGTGCGGACCTCGGCTCCCAGCAGCCGCATCCGAAACACGTTGAGCTCCTGGCGCCTGACGTCGACCTCGCCCATGTACACGCAGCACTCCATGCCCAGCAGGGCCGCAGCGGTGGCCGCAGCAACCCCGTGCTGGCCGGCACCTGTTTCGGCCAGGAGGCGGGTCTTGCCCATCCGTTGGGCCAGGAGCGCCTGGCCCAGCACGTTGTTGATCTTGTGGGATCCCGTGTGGTTGAGGTCCTCACGCTTGAGCAGCAGACGGCAACCCAGTTCGGCCGAAAGGTTATGGCACTCCGTCATGGGCGAGGGCCGACCGGCGTAGTCCGCCAGGAGGGCGTCCAGGGTGGCTCGGAACGACGGATCGGCCCACGCATCGCGGAAGGCCGCTTCTAGTTCCAGGACGGCCGGAATCAGGGTCTCCGGGACGTAACGACCTCCGAACTGGCCGAAGCGTCCCTCGGGGGTCGGTTCAGAAAGGGTCACGGACCCTCCGTCTCGGGCGGTCTCGGACCCTTTGTAGTTCTCACTTTCAGCCCTCTTCCTGCCAGTCGAACGGGCGACGCTCGGCATCACCCTCGTAGCGGACGGGTTGCGCTGCCCTCGCGTTGGCCATGAACGCCCGGAGGAGCCGTGGGTCCTTCCTCCCCGGTTCAGCCTCCACCCCGGTCGAGACGTCGACCCCGTACGGATCTACCTCCTCGATTGCCGAAGCCACGTTGTCGGGCGTCAGGCCTCCGGCCAGAAGCATCGGTCGGTTCGAGGGGGCACCCTCGGCCAGGGACCAGTCGAAAACCTCTCCGGAACCGGGCGTCGGGGAATCCAGTAGGAGGAGGTCGGCTCCGTATTCGTCAAACCGTTGGAGGTCCGGCGAGCCGGCGGGTAGGGCGCGGATGGTCATGGGCACCCGTTCGGCCACCCACTGGCAGGTGGCCGGCGACTCGCGGCCGTGTAGTTGGGCCGCCTTCAACCCGATGGTGTTGACGGTTTCGACCACCCGGGCCTTACCCCGGTCGCGGAACACGCCGACGGTCAGGACGTCCGGAGGAAGCTGACCGACGATGTCGCGGACTACCGACTCGGCCACCTGACGACGGGACGTGGCGAAGATGAATCCCAAAGCGTCGGCGCCCATGGCGGTGGCCAACAGAGCGTCCTCAGCGCACGTGATACCGCAAATCTTTACGAACACGCTGCCGACGCTACTCCCCGGCCCCGAGGCCCCGGAGGGCACGGATGGCGCCACGCCGGTCGCTTGACGTCACTACGGACTCCCCCACCAGTAAGGCCTGGTAGCCGGCTTCGAGCAATGGGGCGGCATCAGCCGGGTCCCGGATTCCCGACTCGGCCACCCGGATCACGCCGTCAGGCATGAGCGGTCCCATCCGTACCGCCCGGGCCGTATCGACCTCGAACGTGACCAGGTCCCGCTGGTTCACCCCAACCAGCCGGGCGTTGATAGTGAGGGCCCGTTCTAATTCAGCCTCGTCGTGGACCTCCACCAGGGCATCTAGGCCCACCTCGCCGGCCAGATCGTGGAAGTCCCCCAACTGGAGGTCGTCAAGTGCAGCCACAATGAGCAGTACGGCGTCGGCGCCCATTAGCCGGGCATCGCAGACGTCCCGGGCGTCCACGGTGAAGTCCTTACGCAGGACCGGTACCGACACGGCCTCCCTTGCTGAGGCAAGGTCTGCTGGGGAGCCCCCGAAGTGATCGCGGTCGGTCAGAACGGACAGGCAGGCCGCTCCCCCGGCGGCGTACTGGATCGCCACGGACCCCGGATCCAGATCGGCGGCAAGGTCCCCGCGGGAAGGTGACCGTCGCTTGACCTCGGCGATAATCGCCGGCTCTCCCTCCGGAACTCCCAGGAGTGCCTGGCCGAACCCTCGGGCAGGTGGCGCCATCCGGGCTCGTTCAACCAGAGCGTCCAGGATCCTCTTGTCGGCGGCCGCCTCGGTGCGGTGGACGTCCAGGATCCGATCCAGGTAGGTGGCCACAACCCGAGGTTAGCGACGGTACTCCGGAGCCGACCCCCCGGTTACCTGCCCTTCCCTCACCCTGCTGTCCATCATCTCCTCGCGTGCTGTTTATGGAAGCGGGTGAGGCTACGAACCGGGCGGTGGTTTGACGCGTGACGACGGAGGGGCATGAACTCGACCGGAGGAATCGGGCCATGGTGGCCCTGTTGTCAGTCGTCGAGAAGTGAGACCGTCGTGGACCCCGCCGGGTCGACCGCCTGGACATCGGCGGGGGTCGCCACGGCCCGACGGATCGCAGCCAAGGCCACGAATCCGTCCTCGACAGCCGCCACGCTGGTCAGGTGGCCGGCCGGCCGGCCCTCAGCCTCCAGCTCCGTCCCCACGGGCGGCGGAGTCCCGGCTCCGGTAGCGCGCAGGATCCGGGTCGGTGCACCGGCAGCGCGGCTGTCCACGCGGGCCACCAGTTCTTGCCCGGTGTAACAGCCCTTTGTGAAGCTGGCCGACCGGTTCACGACCCCGGTGGCCGCCGGGATCGTCGATCCGTCCATCTCCGACCCCATGGCCGGGATTCCCGCCGAGATCCTTCGAACCTCCCAGTCGTTGGAACCCCCGACCGCCAATCCCTCCGGCTCAGACACCGACGGACCAAGGAGGTCCACGGCGCATAGCCCGGGCCACGATACGGCGATCCTCAGGCCGTCTTTTGGAACCGGGAGGTCGTCCAGCGACCCGTCCAGGACGGTGACCAGGTCCCAATCGACGGCCTCCACCGTGCAGTCCGTGCGGAGGAGGAACCTGGTTAGCCGCTGTGCCACAACCTTGCCGTAACCAATATCCACGTCCAGGACGTAGCGCTCCGCGGATAGGCGCGTAACCCGCATCCAGGCGTCGACCTTGCCGGTCGGCTGGAGAACGAAGGTTTCACCAGATCCGCCCACGGGCAGGGCCTCAACGTCCTGGCTGAGCTGTCCCTGGAGGTAGGCGCCGGAATCCGGTCCGGCCACCACGACCACGTCCCGGGGGCGGCGTACGGCCAGCGGGCTGTCAACCACTGGAGGCCATCCGGCGAGCCGCCGTCATGCGTCGCGCCGCTGGAATGGTCGAAAGGAGAGCTCGGGCCTTGTTCTGGCACTCCAAGTGTTCGAGCTTCGGGATGCTGTCGGCCACGATCCCCGCTCCCGCCTGGACTGAGGCGATGCCGTCGGCCACCAGCATGGTGCGGATGGCAATGGCTGTGTCGATGTTGCCGGAGAAGTCGAAGTAGCCCACCACCCCGGCATACGGGCCCCGCTTGACCGGCTCCAACGTGTCGATGATCTCCATGGCCCGGACCTTGGGGGCACCAGAGACCGTTCCGGCGGGCAATGTGGCACGGAGCACGTCGATTGGTGTCCGACCCTCGGCCAGGTCGCCGGCCACCTGGCTGGTGAGGTGCATGACATGGCTGTAGCGCTCCAGCGTCATCATCTCCTCAACCTCCTCGGTACCAAAGGCCACTACGCGTCCCACGTCGTTGCGGGCCAGATCGACCAGCATCACGTGCTCGGCCAGCTCCTTGGGGTCCTCGGCCAGCTCGGCGGCCATGCGCCGGTCGTCGGCCTCGGTTCGTCCTCGGCGTCGGGTCCCGGCAATAGGACGGGAGACCACCCGCCCGTCCAGCAGCTGCACCATGGGCTCTGGGGAGGCCCCGACCACCGAAAGGTTCTCGTAGCGGAGGAAGTACATGTACGGGCTGGGGTTGACCTGCCGGAGCACCCGGTAGACGTCGAACGGCTCAGCGTCCAGCTCCACGTCGAACCGCTGTGAAAGCACGACCTGGAAGATGTCGCCGGCGAAGATGTGCTCTCTTGCCGCCTCCACAGCCAGCTCGTAGGTTTCCGCTCCCATCGTGGAGGTCACCTCGGGCGGCTCCTCGTCGGGGTCTGGGGGGAGCATGAGGGGCTCGTTGAGGGGCCGGGCGCCGTCGGCAGCCAACGTTTCTAGGCGGTCCACGGCGGCGTCGTAGGCGGCATCCAGGGCAGCGTCGTCGGCTCCCTCGGGGACAACCACGTTGACCAGGAGCACGGCCCGCTGGCGCCAATGGTCGATGGCCACCAGTTCGCCGATGACCGACATGATCCCGTCGGGAAGGCCCCGGTCGTCGTGGGGCACGTTCGGGAGGTGCTCAACCTCGCGTACGACGTCGTAGCCCAGGTAGCCAATGAGTCCACCGTGGAGCGGGGGCAGTCCTTCGATGTCCGGCGACTGGAAGCGGGCTAGGAGGTCCTCCAGAGCCACCAAGAGGCCGTCATCGGTCCGGACGCTGTCGGGCAGGTCGCCGTCGACCTGCAACGCACCCCCGGTCGAGGTCAGGGTGGTGGACGGATTCCGACCGATGAACGACCAACGTCCCCAGGTCTCCCCGCGGTCCACACTCTCCAGCAGGAAGCCCTCACCGTCGCCCACACAGCGGGCGAACAATGAGACCGGCGTGGTCAGGTCGGCCAGTAGTTCCCGCCAGACCGGCACCACGGCATGCCCGCGGGCCAACTCCCGGAACTCCTCGCGGTGGGGAGCGACCATCAGGTCAGCCGTCGTCCTGTCCGAAGGCCCGGAAGAAGCAGCTGTATTCGCCGGTGTGGCAGGCTCCCCGCCCTTCCTGCTCGACTACGAACAGCAGCGTGTCGCCGTCGCAGTCGTAGTAGGCCTCCCGAACGTATTGCCGGTCCCCCGAGGTCTCCCCCTTACACCAGTATTCCTGACGACTCCGGCTCCAGAACCAGGTTCGGCCGGTGGCCATAGTCTCACGGAGAGAGGCGTCGTTCATCCACGCCATCATCAGAATCCGGCCCGTCTGCTCCTCCTGGACGATGGCCGGTACGAGGCCGTCGTCGTTGAAGGTGACCTGGTCGAGCTGCTCCTCGGTGGCAAGAAGCGGAATCGAGACGGGGGCAGAGGCGTCGGCCATGCCACCCAGCCTACGGTCGCCTGTCCGCCGGTCGGGCCTGTATTCGGGCGGCCTCAGAGGTAGAGGCCGGTGCTGCCCTCCTCCAGACGCTGGGCGGCCACAGCGTGGACGTCCCGTTCCCGGAGGATGACGTAATCATGGCCGCGGACCTCAACTTCGTACCGGTCCTCGGGGTTGAATAGGACCTGGTCGCCAACCTCCATGGTCCGCACATTCGGTCCGGCGGCCACCACCTGCGCCCAAGCCAGGCGCTTGCCCACCTGGGCAGTGGCCGGTATCAGGATCCCGCCGGTGGACCGCCGCTCGCCATCCTCAGTGTCGGAGCAGACCAGGATTCGGTCGTTCAGCATCTTGATGGGGAGTCCCTCATCATCCGAGGGCCCGGGGACCGGGTTGCGGCTCAAAGGGGTCACGGTCGACCTGTCGTTCACCGGCGCAACGGTATCGGCCACGGATCGGTGACCGGCCGGACCTCTCAGGCCCCTGGGGGCCGCACAACCACGCCAGCAGCCGCCAGGTGTTCCTTGGCCTCGGCCACGCTGTGTTCCCCGAAGTGGAAGATTGACGCGGCCAGAACAGCGTCGGCTCCCCCTTCGGTGGCCCCCTCAACCAGGTGGTCGAGGCTCCCTGCTCCACCGCTGGCGATCAACGGGACTGGGCAGACGGCGCCCACGGCCCGCAGCATCTCTACGTCGTAGCCGTCACGGGTCCCGTCCCGATCCATGGAGGTGCACAGCACCTCCCCGGCCTCCCGGCCCACCACCTCGGCCACCCAGGCCACGGCATCCCATCCGGTGGCCGTGCGGCCCCCGTGGGTGAAGACCTCGAACCCGCTGTTAACGCCGTCGCTCCGCCGGGCATCTACGGCAACTACCACGCACTGGCTCCCGAACTCAGCGGCCAGCTCAGCCACCAGCTCCGGCCGGTCCACGGCTGCCGTGTTGATCGACACCTTGTCGGCTCCAGCTCGGAGGATGACCCGGGCGTCCTCGACCGAACGGATGCCGCCCCCCACGGTGAACGGGATGAACACCTCCTCGGCCGTTCGTCGGACCATGTCAACCGTGGTGTCCCGGAAGTCGGAGGAGGCAGTGATATCAAGGAACACCAGTTCGTCAGCACCCTCCAGGTCGTACCGGGCGGCTAACTCAACTGGGTCACCTGCGTCGCGCATGCCAACGAAGTTGACGCCCTTGACCACCCGGCCAGCATCCACGTCGAGGCACGGAACTACCCGGACGGTCTGCATCAGCGGTCCCTCAGGGTCTGAATAGCGGTTGCCAGGTCGACCGTGCCCTCGTACAGGGCCCGACCGAGAATGATCCCGGCCAGTCGTCGGCCGGCTACCGCCAGGTCGGCCAGGTCCGTTAGGTCCGATGGGCGACCCACACCTCCCGAGGCCACCACGTCGACCTCGGTGGTCGCCAGAGCCGCTGCCAGCCCTTCCAGATCGGGGCCCTGCAGGGTGCCGTCCCGCTCGATCTGGGTGATGACGAAGGCGTCAGTGCCCCGGCTCGAGAAGAGTTCAAGGGCGTCGGTCAGGAGTAGCCCGCTTCCCTCCGTCCACCCGCGGACGGCCACCTCTTCGCCCCGGATGTCCAGTCCGACCGCCACCCGGCCCAGGTCGGCCACCTGGTCCACCAGGTCCGGGGCCTCGACGGCCGCCGTGCCCATCACCACCCGGGATACCCCGGCGTCAAACAGGGCTCGTGCGTCGTCCAGGGCGCGGACACCGCCTCCCACCTGGACCGGGACGTCCAGGGCGGCGGCCACCTCGGCCACCACCTGGCGGTTCACTGGATCACCGGTCCGTGCCGCGTCCAGATCCACGACGTGTACCCAGGTGGCTCCGGCGTCCTGGAAGGCCCGCGCCTGGGCTGCCGGGTTGTTGCCGTATACCGTCTCCTGCTCGTAGTCGCCCTGGAACAGCCGGACGCACCGGCCGCCAAGGATGTCGATGGCCGGAAAGAGCGTGGGGGCCGTCGTCACGCGGAGACCCCGGCGAGGGACCCCACGAAGTTGGCCAGTACCTGGAGGCCCACTCCGCCCGACTTCTCCGGGTGGAACTGGCAGGCCCAAAGGTTGCCGCAGGCCACCGCGGCGCACACATCGGAGCCGTAACGGCAGGTGGCCACGGTGTCCGGGCCTACGGGTGCTGCGTAGCTGTGCACGAAGTAGGTCCATGGATCCTCGACAAGGCCCGCCAACAGGGGGTGATCGCCGATGCGGTCCAATCGGTTCCACTGCATTTGGGGGCGCTTCACGTCTCCGGCCAGGAGGCCAACCTGTCCGTCCAGCACGCCGAAGCCCCGGTGGTTAGGGGCCTCGGCGCTCCCCTCGTAGAGCAACTGAAGGCCAACACAGATCCCGAGGAACGGCCGGCCACCATCGGCGGCCGCTCGTGCGGCATCAGCGGCCACGTCGGCCAGGCCGGTCGCCTCCAGAGCCTCTACACACCGGCCGAAGGCCCCAACGCCGGGCAGCACTACCCCGTCAGCCTGGGATACCAGGTCCGGGTCGTCGGTCAGTAAGGCGTCGGCGCCGACGCGTTCGAGGCCTTTCTGGGCCGACCGCAAGTTTCCAATGCCGTAGTCCAGGACAGCGACTAGCGGTCCGCTCATAAACTTCCCTTGGTCGAGGGCACTCCCTCGCCCTCGATCCGCACCGCGTCGCTCAGGGCGCGGGCCATCCCCTTGAAGGTGGCTTCGACGATGTGGTGGGTGTTCTTCCCCCGAACCAGGGTCAGGTGCACGGTAATCCTTGCGGCCATCGCGAAGGCCCGCCAGAACTCCTCCATTAGTTGGGGGTCGAAGGGGGGATCGCCGAGGATCTTCTGGCCCAGGAAGTCCACCTCATGGTGTAGGTAGGGGCGCCCCGAGAGGTCCAGGGCCACGTCGACCAGCGCCTCGTCGAGCGGCACCCGAGCGTTGGCAAAGCGGCGAACACCAGCCTTGTCGCCCAGGGCCTC
>CZRM01000159.1_pt1 | contig 35901 bp, 33 predicted proteins | sample 1125721 | NCBI WGS metagenome assembly CZRM01 (sample SAMEA3597868, study PRJEB11362) | Hydrothermal vent metagenome genome assembly | biome: marine hydrothermal vent biome; feature: marine hydrothermal vent; material: ocean water | place: Atlantic Ocean | collected 2010-09-19/2010-10-04 | reverse complement strand
TGGCTTCCGTGGTCTGAATCGGGGTCGTCGACGGGTTCCAAGGCCCAGGCGTAGATAGCCGTGAGGATCAGCACGGCCCCGGGCACGCAAAGCCACAAGGTGTAGATAAGCCCGTAGGCCACGAGGGGCATACCGGCGGCCAGTACGACCGGCCAGTAGGACGGTGAAGGTAGATGGACGTCGGTGGCCGACCCGTCCTGGCAGACCTCCTCGGCGGTGGCGACCCGGACCACACGGCCGTCATCGTCGGTCCCGTACTTACGGTGCCAGAACTCGTCGAGGCCCTCCACGGTGGGTACCTCGTCGAAGTTGTGGACCGGTGTGGGGTTGGGGGTGAGCCACTCCAGGCTGCGGGCGTCCCATGGGTCCAGTCCGACCGGAGGCTCGTGCCTGGCCCGGCGGGCCGACATCACCACGTTGACGATAAACGTCAGAACTCCGAGGGCGATAATGAAGGCTCCAATGGTGGCAAACATGTTCCAGAACTCGAAGCCAAAGCCCGGGCTGTAGGAGTCGATACGGCGGGACATGCCCTGTAGTCCCAGGATGTGCATCGGACCGAAGGTCATGTTGAAGCCAACGAGCATCAGCCAGAAGTTCCACTTGCCGAGCTTGTCGCTGAGCAGATGGCCGAAGACCTTGGGCCACCAGAAGTAGAAGCCGGCAAAGATGCCCAGTAGGGCACCGCCGAAGATCACGTAGTGGAAGTGGGCCACGATGTAGTAGGTGTCTGTCTGCTGGGTGTCGGCCGGGGCCAGTGAGTGGGTCACGCCGGACAGGCCGCCGATGGTGAACATCGAAACCACGCCGGAGGCGAAAAGCATCGGGGTGTTGAACCAGATCCGACCACCCCACATGGTGGCCAGCCAGTTCAGGATCTTCACGCCGGTCGGCACAGCGATGAACATGGTCGACACCGAGAAGGCGGCCACCGAGATCGGGCCGATCCCTGAGACAAACATGTGGTGTGCCCATACGCCCCAGCCCATGAAGCCGATGGCGATCCCCGAGAAGACCATGAACGGGTAGCCGAAGAGGGGCTTCCGGGAGAAGGTCGGGATGACCTCACTGATGATGCCGAAGCTGGGCAGGATCAGGATGTACACCTCGGGGTGGCCGAAGATCCAGAACAGGTGCTGCCAGAGCAGGGGATCGGCGCCCATCTCCGGGTTGAAGAAGTTAGACCCGAAGTTGCGGTCGAACAGGAGCAGGAACAGCGCCACGGTGATCACCGGAACGGCGAAAAGCAAGAGGAACTGTACGACCAGGATCATCCAGGTGAATACCGGCATCTTGAACAGCGTCATACCGGGAGCCCGCATATTGAGCACGGTCACGATCAGGTTCATGGCCGAGATCAGCGAGGCGATGCCTGTGATCTGCAGGCCAATGGCGTAGAAGTCCATGCCCTTGCCCGGCGAGAAGACCATCCCAGTGTTCGGGGCATAAGCGAACCAGCCGCCATCGGGTACGTCACCGAGGATCCACGACATGTTCAGGAACACCGCACCGGCCAAGAAAATCCAGAACGACAGAGCATTCAGCCTTGGAAAGGCGACGTCGCGGGCCCCGATCTGGAGCGGTAGGAGGTAGTTAGCGAAGGCGGCAGCCAGCGGCATGATCACCAGGAAGACCATGGTCACACCGTGCATGGTGAACACCCGGTTGTAGGTGTCGGCGCCCAAGACGGTGCCGTCTGGAGTGGCCAACTGCAGGCGGATCAGTAGGGCCTCAATGCCACCGATGATGAAGAACACCATGGCCGCCGCGCCGTAGAGGATGCCGATCTTCTTGTGGTCAATCGTGGTTACCCAGTCGCGCCAGCCGGTGTTGGCCTTCGGCCGGGTGTAGGCGCCGAGCGGCCGGGCCGGTGCTTCGAGTTCCATGGTGTCGGTCATTACTCGACCTCCGTCGCGGCGATGATGTCGAGGGTGGGTGTCTCCCCCAGGGTCTGGAGGTACGCCACCACGTCATCAATCTGTCCCTCGCTGAGACCTATGGCCGGCATTCCCCGGCGACCCTCGGCGTAGGCGGGCTTCTCGGCCGGCGCGTTGCGAAGCCAGGCCTCAAGTTGGGGCCGGTTCAGGGTGCCGTCCGACTCGTACAGGTTGAAGATGCCCCCCGCGTAGGTGGTCCGGCTCATCAGGTGGGTCAGGTTCGGCGCCGCGTTGGCCACCAGGTCGGCGCCCCGACTGGTGTCGTCGTTGACGCCGTTCACCACGTGGCACCGGGCGCACTGACCTTCGAAGACCTCTCGACCGCGCTGGGCCGCAGCCCTGTTCGGTTCAACCGCCGGACGCATCTGGCGATCCACCCAGGCCTGGAAGTCTGCTGGCTCCATGGCCACCGTCTGCATCCGCATCCGTGAGTGGCTCAGGCCACAGAACTCGGTGCACTGGCCGAAGTAGAGGCCCGGGACGTCGGCCTCAATTTTCCACGGCGAGACCCGACGGGGCACGGCGTCCCGTTTACCGTTCAGGGCCGGGATCCAGAAGCTGTGGATCACGTCACGGCTGGTAATCGACAGGCCGATCTCCGATCCGGTTGGGATCACCATCTGGTTGGCCGTCACAATGTCGGCTGGCGGGAGGTTCCGGGGATCCGAGAGGTCCACACCGTCCAGGCCGTCGAAGTAGTAGCGAAACTCCCACCACCACTGCTGGCCCACGACCACAATCTCCGGATCCCACGAGGTGGCCGTGCCGTCCACGGCCACCTGGATATCCGTGCGGTCCGAGCTGTTCAGCTCGAAGTGGCTGATCAGTGCGAAAACGGCGATGACCGCCATGATCACGGCCGGTCCGATGGTCCAGCCAATCTCGACCCGGAAGTTGCCGTGGATCTGCTCGGGGAACTCGTCGGTGCTGTGATCGTCCCGGAACTTGAACCAGATGACCGCCGTGGCGCCGAAGATGATGACGAAAACGATGCCGGCCACCAGGAAGATCGGGTCGGACAGCGAGTCGATAGACCGAGAGATCGGACCCTGTGGCTCCAAGGTGTCCAGTGGGGCGTTGGACGCGCAGCCGCTGAGGGCCAGCACTGCACCTGAGGCGAGGGCGGCGAGCCACCCGGGATGTAGTCGCTTCGTGATCAATGGTCCGTCTCCACCTGGGTGTCGTCGTGGTGTTCTCCCCCACCCTTGTGATGGAACTCCCGCTCACCACTCACCGCGGCGATGATGCCGAACACGAGGACGGCCAGACAACCCACGAACAAGACGCCGCGCACTGTGTTTCGGGGCAACTCGGGCCGCTTGCTGATCCACATGGCCAAGCCGAAGATGGCTAGACCGATCACGGTCGCTACGACGACAGCACCGATGACCGATGAGGTCAGCAATATCCGTGACACGGCCACCACGAGGATGCCAACACCCACGGCCCCCAGAACAGGGATCTCGATCGGTCGCATCAAGTTCTCCCGTGCGTCAGCGTTAACCGACGCATCGTCTGAGACCTTCTCCGACCAGTTGGTCATCGTCCACTCGACAGCCACCGCTCCCAGGAGGCACAAACCGATGACGAAGATCGCCGGATGGACCACCAAGCCCACCCCGACAGCACCGAGGCCGAGGGCCCCAAACACCGGCCACAGCGAGTTGCCGACCACCGCCTGAGCGGGTGGCGCCTCCTCTAGGCCAAGGAAGTCGGCCTGGGCCTCGGCGTCAGCGTCGCGGAAGGCCACGGCGACCAGGCCCAGGAGGGCCAGCACTCCGGCTCCCGTGACCAGGATGGTGTAGGACACGTGGTTTCCGACGCCGCCCTTCCATCCCAAGGACAGTGGCCCGGTCTCGGTGGCCCCGGAGGTGTAGCCGGCGAACACGGCGGCCAGAACGGCGCCGAGAAAGAACCCAAACCAGAGTTTGAAACCCGTGGTGAGCATGTCGGTCCCCTGCCGCTACTTGGCGATGTAGATGCCGACCCAGATGACCGAGTAAACGGCCACCACGGCATACCAGTAGAGGGCCGCCGCCGAAACGAGGTCGCGGTGACGGCTGGTGTCCTGCCCACCCAGGGCCCGCAGCAGGAGGAGACCCAGCCAGACAACGCCAACAGCCACCATGACCAGGTGCGAGCCGACGATCACGAATAGCAGCGTCGCTGCTTCGCTGGCGTCGATAGGCAGCCCGATATCAGCGAAATAGAACGCCGTCTGGTTGACCATGGCAATGCCCAACACGGCGGTGAGAGCGAGGGCCAGGTAGGCGTGGACTCGGTCATCGTTGAGAACGGCCGAGACGGCCCACCCCATGGTGATGGCCGACAGGGCCATAGTGGCCATATTCATGCCACCAGGCACCAACTGGATGGCTCCCTCGGGGAACCAGGCAGTCCCCCATGCCATGGCATCGGCCCGGATGGAGAAGTAGAGGGCAAAGAGCCCGCCGAAGTAGAGCAGGACGCTGCCCGTGCCGAACGCCGAGGCGACAACGAGGGTTCTGGGGCGGGTCGGGGCGGCCGGGGCGGCAGACATCAGGCGGAGCCTGCCTTCTTGGCGGCCGTTAGGTGCAGGATCCCCGACGCCTGCCAGGCCACCAGGCCACCTACCAGGGCCAGGGAGCCCACCATAGAGACAAGGTTCAGGCCGTCGACCCCGGAGCCCGGGTACCCGGCGGTGGCCAGGTCCACGCCGGTGAAGTCGCTCTGGCCGAGCAGGCCGCTGATCAGGTCAGTGGCCCCGACGAGGACAACCCCGCCGGCCACGGCCAGTCCGCCCAGGAGGTTCAGGCCGGGACGGGCACCCGGGCCACCCACCAGATCGTCACCCCAGTGCTGAAAGCCAGCACCCACACCGAGGACCGCCCCGCCAACCACCAGCGTGAACTGAGCACCGGTGACCGAGGTACCGAGAAGGTCCAGCGGAGCGATGACCCGCAACGCTCCAACGGCGGTGCCGGCCACGATCAGCAGGACGGAAAGCAGGGCACAGACCACCTCGGCGGGCGGGCGTGTACCAAGATTCGAGGCACCCCGTCGGAGCGTGTCGGCCACCCCACCCAGGATGGCCAAAGCCACCGGCACGATGGCGAAGGCCATCACCACGTAAAGGGCCTCCTCCATGACTGGGGTGCCTGGCGTGTCGAAAAAGGACTGGGCGTAGGCGCCGAAGGACAGGAGGCCGAAAGCGGCGGTGGCGACCAGCAGGACGTCCCGGTTGGCCTGGGTTGTCCCGGTGGTCGCCGAGAGCACGTCCAAGGCGATGCCGAGCACTGGGAGGGCCAGCACGTAGACAGCTGGGTGGGTGAACATCCAGGAGAGTTGTTCCCAGATGGCATCTTCGGCGCCGAACCGCACGGCCGGGCGGCCTTGGAGGTCGACGTAGGCCAACACGGTGTTGGCGGCCAGCACCGGCAGCATGCTGCCCCATATCGTGGCGCTGACCAGGGTGGTCCAGCTGGTGAACGGCAGGTCGCGGAGGCCCGTTCCGGTTGATCGACCGGAGATGATCGTGGTCACGACGCACACGGTGGCTAGTAGCAGGCCGGCGATGGCCAGGAGGAGGCCCATCAGAGTTAGGGCGGTGGCCTGGCGCTGGCCGCCGGCGCCCGGCGTTCCGAGGCCTCCGTCGGCTAGGAAGCCGACGACGGTCAGCACGGCGCCGACCAGCCATGTCCAGCAGGCCAGGGCGGCGGCCCGGGGAAAGACCAGCGTGTTGGCCCCGCACTGACGGGGCACCACCGTGGTGGCCAATGCCATCAGGGCTGGAAGCACGCCGAGCAGGACGAGGGTGACGCGATGTGCCGACCAGAACTGGAAGACCTCGTCGGCGCTGCCGAGCAGGTCGGCCGAGGTGAGGTCGAGGCGCTCGAAGCCGACGAGGAGGCCGGCAACGGCACCGAGGAGGACCGACGTCATGCCTCCGAAGCCCCATACCTTGGCCAGCACCGTGGGGTCGGTGGAGGTGACCGCCTCTTCGAGCACGGTGCTGCCGGTGCTGCCTGTTTCGTCGGTCGTCGTCATCGGTGTTTTTTCGCTCGGAGTGCCTGTGCGGGGCCCTGGGTCCTCCGTCCGAGCGGTCCCGGACCACAAGAGGCTAGGCGGATCAACACCGAACCCGGCGCTGGAACGCTTGCGAGAAACTAGCCGGTGCAGCGGGCCCCGTCCGGCCTGAACGGGCGGTTCCGGTCACCGGACGAGGACGTCCACGACCATCGCCGCAAAGAGCAGGGTCATGTAGGTGATCGAGTAGGAGAAGAGTCGCATGGCCGTCCGCTCCGACGGATCGCGTCGGACGGCCACCGCCATAGCGCCGAACAACAGGCCCAGGACAAGGGCCGAACCCACGTAGACCGGCCCCATGCCAGCCACCGAGGCAAACACCAAGGTGAGCCCGACTAGGACGACGCTGTAGAAGATGATCCGCCGGGCCGTTTCGGCCAGGGTGACCACCGAGGGGAGCATGGGTACCGAGGCGGCGGAGTAGTCGTCGCGGTATCTGATGGCCAAAGCCCAGAAGTGAGGCGGCGTCCAGAAGAAGACGATCAGAAAGAGGACCACCGGCGCCCAGTCCAGGGTGTTGGTCACCGCCGACCATCCCACCAGTACCGGAACGGCGCCGGCCGCTCCCCCGATGACGATGTTCTGCGTCGTGGTGCGCTTCAACCACAGGGTGTAGACGAACACGTAGAAGAAGGTGGCCGAGACGGCCAGCACGGCGCTCAGCGGGTTCACCGTGGCAAACAGCCAGGTGAAGGCTGCAACCTCGATGCACACGGCGAAGGTCAGTGCGGCCCGGGGGGACATCACGCCCCGGACCAGCGGCCGGTGCATGGTTCGTTCCATCAGGCCGTCGATGTCCCGGTCGACCACCATGTTCACCGCATTGGCACCACCCGCGGCCAACGTGCCGCCAATCACCGTGGCCACCATCAGCCAGACCGACGGGACCCCGCCCTGAGCAACGAACATGGTCGGCACTGTCGTGACGAGTAGGAGTTCGATGATGCGTGGCTTGGTGAGCGCCAAGTATCCAGCTAGTCGTTCCCCAACCGAGAAGACCTGGGCATTGGTTGGGGAGGTGGACACGGGGTGCAGGCTAGGGGTTGCCGGGTCCGATCGGCCCGGCCAAGCCGTTAGCCCAAGAGCCAGTCGGCAGGTGTCCGACCATCGGGGAAAAGCCGCTTCTGAAAACGTTGCATGCCACCCAGCCAGCGGTCGACGTCGTCGGCCTTGCGGCGCACATACTCGGCCACGCCGGGATGCGGAAGGATGTGAAACCGGCTGTCCGCCAACCCCTCGACCACCGCTTCGGCCAGTTCGGCGGCCGTCAGGACCCCGTCGACAGCTGCCGCGCTGGCCGACCCGTCGGCGGGCAGCAGGCCGGCTGTCGGGCTGTTGGCACCGATGTTGGTAGCCACCGCCTGAGGACACAGCACCGAGACCCCAATGCCCAGGTGGCCGTAGGTAACGCTGATCCACTCGGCCAGCGAGACGGCAGCGTTCTTGGTCACCGAATAGTGCAGCGACCCGATCTGGGTGAGCAGGCCAGCGGCCGACGAGGTGTTGAGAAGATGCCCGCCCCCGGCGGCCACCATGTGAGGGATGGCGTGGCGGGCTGCGTACAGGTGGGCCATGACGTGCACGTCGAACATGCGTCGCAGCTCGTCGTCTGGAGCCTCCAGGCCTCCCACGGTGACGTATCCGGCGTTGGACACCAGGAGGTCGATCGCCCCATGGGCGGCCACCGTGTCGTTGATCAGGGACCGCACGGCTTCCTCATCAGTGACGTCGCAGGCCACCGCAGTACCTCCTACCCGGTCGGCCACTGCTGTCACGCCGTCAGCGTCTCGGTCCACGGCCACCACGGCCCGGGCTCCCTCAGCGGTAAAGCGCTCTACCAGAGCTTCCCCGATTCCGCTCGCCGCTCCCGTCACCACCACAACACGGTTCCTGATCTCCATGGCTGCGGATCCTACGGACCCTCGGTCACCCGATCCCGACCCGGACCACTAGCACTCCCCGACCACCGGTACTCGTAGCCTCGGGGGATGGCCCTGACGCCTCCTCGGCTATCCCCCGATACCTACCGACGGATCTGTGCCATCGCCCTCGGCCTGCTGGCCACCATCGTCGTAACCGGCGCCGCGGTTCGCCTAACCGGATCCGGCCTGGGCTGCTCGGACTGGCCGACCTGCGAGCAGGACCGCTTTGTCCCCGAGGCCGAGTTCCACGGCTGGGTGGAGTTCGGCAACCGGTTGGTTACCGGCCTGGTGTCGGGAGCCGTGGTCCTGGCCGTGTTGGGCTCGCTGGTCCGAACCCCCCGTCGGACCGACCTCGTGGCCTGGTCATGGGGCCTAGTGGCCGGGGTGGTGGCCCAGATCCTGCTTGGCGGGATCGTGGTGCTCAGCCACCTGAACCCGTGGCTGGTACTCGGCCACTTCGCCCTGTCCATGGTCCTGGTGTGGAATGCCGTAGTTCTCTACCACCGGGCCGGTGACCACGCCCGACCGGTGGTCCACACCGTGGCGACCGTCCGACACCTGACCGCCATACTGACCGGGCTAGCGCTCGCTGTCCTGGCCACCGGGACCCTGGTGACCGGCTCCGGCCCCCACGCCGGGAGCCGGGACGAGCCGGTGGCCCGACTCCCGCTAGTCGTCCGAGAGGCGGCACGAGTCCACGGCACTGTCGTGGTGACCCTGCTACTGGTGGTAGTGGTCCTCGTGGTGGCTGTTCGACGGGACGCCCCCCACCTGCGGGGGCCCGTGCGGTGGCTGGTCGGTGTGGTGGTCGCCCAGGCGGCCCTCGGCTGGACCCAGTACCTCACCGGTGTTCCCGCCGTCCTGGTCGGCTTGCACGTGGCCGGGGCCACTGCCCTCTGGGGCTCGGTGGTCATGGTCCGGTTGCGGGCCACCGACCGGGTCCGGTCGGACGTGGATGGTCCGACGTGAGTTTTGGACCGACACCGCTGGAGGTCGAGGATCCAGACCTCGAGCAGGACGAGCACGTCGACGTGGACCGGCCGTGGGTTGTCCTGGTCTGGAACGATCCCATCAACCTGATGTCCTACGTGTCCCACGTGTTCCAAAAGCTGTTTGGGTACTCGAGGGCTACCGCCGACCGCCTCATGCTGGACGTCCACCACAAGGGCCGAGCCATGGTGTCCACCGGCACCAGGGAAAAGGCCGAGATGGATGTCTTCCGCCTCCACGAGCACGGCCTATGGGCGACCATGCAACAGGACGACTGAGCAAGCTGTGATCCTGCGACGACGACGACCCGTGGCCTTCCAACGGGACGGGGACCAGACACTGATCCGACTGGGAGAAGAGGAGCGGTCGATGCTGGTTGACCTGGCAGGACAGTTTCGGTCCGTAGTAGCCGACGACCACGACCCCGGCCTACGGCGCCTCTACCCCACCGCCTACCCCGACGACCCGGACCGGGACGCCGACTACGCCGGCTTGGTCCACGACGACCTGGTCCAGCTCCGCCTGGAGGCCGCTGCCACCGTCGAGACCACCGCCGGCTCTCCGTCACTGACCGACGACGAGCTGGCGGCCTGGATGCAGGTCCTGAACGGCCTCCGCCTGCTGCTGGGAACCCGACTAGACGTATCTGAGGAGGACCAGTTCGACCCAGAGGCGGATGACGCACCGGCGCGGGCTCTGCTGGCGTGGCTGGGTTTCCTGCTAGAGGAGGCGGTGGTCGCCGCTAGGGGACCGGACGGCACCAATGCGTGACGCGTCTCCGAGGGCCGCTGGTAACGTGACTCCGCTCTCAGCGAGGTCCGGCCCCCATCGTCCAGCGGCCTAGGACGCCGGCCTTTCACGCCGGTAACACGGGTTCGAATCCCGTTGGGGGTACGAAGGATGGAACGACTCCAGACGTTCCGCCCTGGTCCTGTGGTGCAGTTTGGAGTGCACGCCGGCCTGTCAAGCCGGAGGTCGCGGGTTCAAATCCCGTCAGGACCGCCAATCTCGCCGGCTCTTCGGAACAGGTGGGACGCGGTCGGGTAGCTCAGTTGGAAGAGCACTCGCCTGAAAAGCGAGGGGTCCCCGGATCGACGCCGGGCCCGACCACCGCAGAAGGCCCGCCCCCCGGGCGGGCCTTCCGTCGTTTCTCCCCGAGCCCGGGCCAGCTCCAGTAACCGGCTCCCGGTTGGCACCACCACTGCCTGCCCACCATCATCGGGGTGCCTCCGGACGGGCCGCCCGGGGAAGAAGCCGACCACGAGGATGGGTGGAGATGAACCAGCGGAACCAGATCTACATCGGCGGGTCCTGGGTGGACTCGTGCGGAGATGACGCCATCGACGTCTACGACCCCTCGACCGGATCCGTCATCGGCTCGGTGCCCGAGGGCACGCCCGCCGACGTTGACACCGCGGTGGCCGCAGCCCGGGCAGCCTTCGACGGTTGGGCGACTACCCCGCTGGAGGAACGTCTAGTTCTCATCGAGGGTCTGGCTGCCCAGTTCGGCGCCCGCATGGACGATCTGGGCACCCTCATCTCGCAGGAAATGGGCATGCCACTGCCCTTGGCCAAGATGATCCAGGTCGGCATGCCTATGGCCACAACCGGTGGCGTGTCCGGCACAGCCCGAGAGTTCTCCTTCGAGGAGACCATCAGCCGGACGTTGGTGACTCGCGAGCCAATGGGCGTAGTGGGCTGCATCACGCCGTGGAACTACCCGCTGCACCAAATCATGGCGAAGATTGCCCCAGCCATGGCCGTCGGCTGCACAGTGGTGCTCAAGCCCAGTGAGGTCGCACCTCTGAACGCCTTCGTGCTGGCCGAAATCATCGATGAGTTGGGCTTCCCACCCGGTGTGTTCAACCTGGTCTCCGGTGTCGGCCCAGTGGTCGGCGAGGCGATCGCTGCCCATCCCGACGTTGACATGGTTTCATTCACCGGCTCGACGAGGGCCGGTACCCGGGTCGCCGAGGTGGCGGCCGCCAACGTCACCCGCGTCCACCAGGAGTTGGGCGGCAAGTCGGCCAACATCATCCTTGACGATGCCGACTTCGCGACCGCCATTCCCAAGGCTGTGGGCGCCTGCTACCTCAACTCCGGCCAGACCTGCTCGGCGCTCACCCGCCTCCTGGTCCCGGCTGACCGGATTGACGAGGCCGCCGAGCTGGCCGCAGCAGCAGCTGATGCCCAGGTGGTGGGCCCAGCCCAGGCCGAAGGCACCGGCCTGGGTCCTCTGGTATCGCAGGCCCAGTGGGAGCGCGTCCAGGGCTACATCCAAGCCGGGATCGACGAGGGCGCCACCCTGGTCACCGGCGGAACTGGCAAGCCCGACGACTTGCCCGAGGGTTACGAGGACGGCTACTACGTGCGTCCCACCGTGTTCGCCAACGTGTCGAACTCCATGACCATCGCCCGTGAGGAAATTTTCGGTCCTGTGCTGTCGATCATCGGCTACGCCGACGAGGACGACGCGGTGGCCATCGCCAACGACACCGACTACGGGCTTTCGGGTGGGGTGTGGGGAACTGACACAGACCGGGCGTTGGCCGTGGCCAAACGGCTCCGCACCGGCCAGGTCGACATGAACGGTGCCTTCCTCAACCACGAGGCGCCGTTCGGCGGCTACAAGAAGTCGGGCAACGGCCGCGAGTTGGGCCGGTATGGGTTGGCCGAGTTCGTGGAGTCGAAGTCAATCAACCTGCCCATGGGCTGACCGCGGTCAACGACACGCTCGCCACGCCGGCCGGACTCCCAACGCGAGACCCCGTGGGCTTATCGTCTGGAAGGGTGTAGCCGACCGATAGAAACCGGCATGGCGATAGGGGTACCCGTGAGAATCAAAGTGGACGCCGAGAAGTGCGAGGGCCACAGCCGCTGCTACGCGCTGGCCCCTGAGTTGGTGGACGTTGACGACCTGGGCAACGCCTTCGAGTTGAACGGCGGCGAGGTGCCCGAGGGCTTGGAGGACAAGGCCAGGCTGATCGTGGACAACTGCCCCGAGTACGCCATCACTATCGAGGAGGATTGACGCTGTGACCGACACCGCGGACCGCTCGACCGATCCGGTGACCGACTCCACCCCCGAACGCTGCCCGATCCACGACCTGGCCTCCGACTACGACATGTTCGATCCGGACTACCTCCGGGACCCGTTCTCGGCATGGGCCGAACTGCGTAACGCCTGCCCCATCGCCCACACCGACCGCTACGGCGGATCGTGGCTCCCCACCCGGTACGACGACCTTCAGGCCATGGCCAAGATGGTTTCCGTCCTGTCGTCGAAGTCACCCATCGTCATCGACATGCCCGATGCCCTAGTCAAGAAAGACTCGACCGGCTACAACGCGGCAGCCCCCATCAGTGCTGATCCGCCCGAGCAAGGTTGGACCCGTCGAGCCCTACTGCCCCACTTCACCCCTAAGGGCATCGCCGCCGAGCGCACCTACTCTGAGCAGCTCTGCCATGAACTCATCGACGGGTTCATCGACGACGGGAAGTGCGACGCGGCAGTCGACTACGCCCAGCAGATCCCGCCTCGGGTTATTGCCCGAAAGCTTGGGGTCGACGAGTCCATGGTCGACGACTTCATCGAGTGGGTGCGCGGCGTGCTCGAGTTGGGGCTCCAGCAGCCGGAGTTGCGGGCCAAGTACCGGGACATCATTCGAGATTTCTTCGCTGCCGAGGTAGCCGACCGGCGACAGAATCCGAAGGACGACCTCATCACCGCCCTGTGCCAGACCGAGCACGAGGGTGAACTGCTGCCCGACGAGGTGGTCGTCGGCATGTGCAACCTGCAGTTGGTGGCCGGCATCGACACCACCTGGTCGTCCATCGGCTCCGCTCTGTGGCACTTCGCTGGACATGACGACGATCGCCGCCGCATGGTGGACCAACCGGAGTTGTGGGACACCGCCATAGAGGAACTGCTGCGCTTCTACGCGCCGGTGACCATGGCCCGAAACGCCACCGAGGACGTCGAGTACGGCGGGGTCACGTTCAAGAAGGGCGACAAGATTCTCATGAACTTCCCGGGGGCCAACCACGACCCGGACCATTTCGAAGACGCCCACGAGGTGCAGCTCGACCGGCAGCGCAACCGTCACATCGCCTTCGGCGTCGGCATTCACCGCTGTGCTGGATCCAACCTGGCCCGCATGGAGATGGAGGTAGCGCTCAAGACATGGTTTGAGCGAATCCCCGAGTTCACGTTGTCCGACCCGGGCGCTGTGACGTGGGCCGGCGGACAAGTACGCGGACCTCGCATCGTCCCCGTCACCTTCGGCTAAACCGCCGGTAGCCCTATTGGGTGACCGCCTCGGCCCGGAGCATCCCGGCGGCCACCTGGGCCCGGGTCTCATCGTCGACCTCGTCAAGGAGTTCGACTGTCACGCCGTGGATAGTCGCCGTGCACGCAAACCCATGCGGGTACGGCCCGACCGGTGACCGGGTGTCGACCCCCACGTCGAACGACTCGCCACCCATGGCGAACACCACCGGCACAGTCCGTTCCAACCTGGTCTGACCGACCACCCGACCGTCCACGGCCAGCGTGGCTACACCGCCGGCACCGAAGCCCCCGTCGGAGTCGAACAGGACGGTGACCTCCCGGCGACCGGGAACCAGCGCCTCGTCAGCGGCCACCGTGGTCCTCTCATGGCCGTAGAGGTTGTAGTGCCAGGTCGGTCGGCCCTCGTCAAGGTAGATCGACCACCCGTTGAAGCTGCCGCCCTGGCACACGACGACCCCTTCTGGCACCCCCTCGGTCGGCACTCCGACCGGCCTCTTGGGCACATCGAGGTCACACGTGATGCGGTACGAGCGGTTCTTGATGTTCAGCACGGCCTGCTCGGGCATCCGGACGTGCGCCGTGGTGTACGTCATCTGCCTCACCCCGGCCGGCGCCCTCGGCACCCGGACCGCCGGGTCCCGGTTGCCGGCGTTCCGCAAGGGATACACGCCGTTGCGGAGGCATTCTTCGTGGAACAGGTCCTGCATCTCGGCCAGCAGCTCTGGACGCTCATCGGCCAGGTCGTGACTCTGGGAGAAGTCGTCACGCACGTCGTAGAGCTCCCAGGACTCCTGCGGGCCGTCGAACGGCGCCGAACCAAACCGGACCCACGGGACCTTCCCGTGGAAACAGGAAGCCATGAACCCGTCGTGATAGATACCGCGGTTGCCCATCACCTCGAAGTACTGGGTACGCCGGCCATCCACTCCGGGATCGGTGAACGAAGCCAGCATCGACTGGCCCTCGACGGGCATCTGCTCGATGCCGTTCACCATGGCCGGGGCCTCGATGCCCGCCGCGGCAAGGATGGTGGGCGCCAGGTCGATGACGTGGTGAAACTGGTCCCGGAGTCCACCAGCGTCGGTGATGTGTCGAGGCCACGAAACGGCCAAGCCGTTGCGGGTTCCCCCGAAGTGCGACGCCACCTGCTTCATCCACTGGAACGGTGCATCCATGGCCCACGCCCACCCGACGTTGTAGTGGCACTCACTTCGGACCGTGCCGAAGTCGTTGATGTGCTCGAGCAGGAACTCGGGATCCTCCTCCTGCCCGTTCTGAAGCGCGGGCAGGGACCAGGTCCCGTGAATGCGACCCTCGGCCGACGCCCCGTTATCACCGGTGACGTAGATGAAGAGGGTGTCGTCCCACTCGCCCATGGCCTCGATGGCGTCAATGAGGCGGGTCACCTGAGCATCGGTGTGGGCCAGGAAGGCCGCGAACACTTCCATCAGGCGACGGGCCACTGGCTTGTACCGGTCGGGATAGTCGTCCCAGGACGGGATCACGTCGGGTCGGGGAGTGTTAGCCGTGCCCGGTGGAATCACCCCCATGGCCAACTGCTGCTCGAAGATCGACTGGCGCAGGTCATCCCAGCCGTCGTCAAAGAAGCCGCGGAAGCGGTCAAGCCAGGCGTCGGGAACGTGCAGCGGCGTGTGGACGGCACCGGGAGCGAAGTAGCACAGGAACGGCTTGTCAGGTCGGTGAGCCCTGATCCGCTGTATCCACTCAATGGCCTTATCGGCCATGTCCTCAGTGAGGTGGTAGTCGTCCCGCCCCTCAAACGGGGCGACCGGCGTGGTCTGGTCATAGAGGTCGGGCTCGAACTGCGAGGTCTCGGCGCCCGGGAACCCGTAGAAGCGGTCGAAGCCCAACCCGGTGGGCCAACGGTCGAACGGTCCCGCCGGACCCCTCTCCCAAGGCGGGGTGAGGTGGCTCTTGCCGAACATCCCTGTGGCGTAGCCGTTCTGGCGGAGCACCTCGGCCACCGTGGCCGCCTCCCGGGGGATGACCGAGTCGAAGGCCGGATAGGAGGTCGCCGCCTCGGTGATGTGGCCCATGTGCACGGTGTGGTGGTTGCGGCCGGTGAGCATCGCGGCCCGGGTCGGGGCGCAGATAGCCGTGGTGTGAAACCGGTTGAAACGCAGGCCGTCGGCAGCGACCCGCTCCAGGCCGGGGGCCGGAACCGGTCCGCCGAAAGCCCCGAACGACCCGAAGCCCACGTCGTCCAGGAGGACGATCACCACGTTGGGCGCCCCCTCGGGAGCGCCCTCCATCTTGAGGGCGACCGGCTGGCAGTCCTCGGTCAGACGACCGATGGTGCCGGCGTAAGGCGGGGTGGGCCGCGGGATGGCGGTCATGGAAGACCCGAACCTACCTGAACGCCCGATCCGGCCCAGTAGCCATGCCAGGGGTGGGACCCGGGTGTCAGATCACCTCGCCCACAACTACAGCTAGGCCCCCTAACCCGGCCAGGACCAGGATCAGGGGCCGGAACCATCTCCGGTCCACCCACCGCCGTACCGGTGGCGCCACGACCAGGCCGATGGCTGCCGACCCGGCGACTAGGGCTCCTCGCCCAAGGTCGGCGGCGGTGACTTGGCCAGTCGTCGCCATGATGGTGACGATCACCACCAGGTTCACCAGGTTCAGGGCCGACAGGTTGGGTCGGATCATCGATGGGGGCCGGTCGTGGTGGAGGATCACGAACGGCGGGCCGGGCAGGGCTGCCACCCGAGTTCCGAAGGCCACTAGCAGGCCGCAGACCGGGGCGGTCCACCGACCCCTCTGCGGTGCCCACCCGACGGCGACCAGCACCACAGCAAGGACGATCAGCGCCCCAACAGCCACCTTGAGGCCGCTCTCGGAAAGCGTGCCCGTGGCCAGGTGCCCGAGCGCCACCCCGATCGGCATGCCGACCAGGCACCGGGACAGGTACGACCATTCGATCCCCGACCGTTCGCGCACCAGGTGTCGTAGACCGACCGTCATCCCACCGATCATCATCGGGAGCGGGAGAAACGCCGGTTCCACGGCCACCAGAACGGGTGCCGCGATGAGGGTGATCCCGAACCCGCTCGACGCCTGGGCCACCGCACCGGCCACCACGGCCAGGACGACGACCAGGACCTCCAGGCCGCTCACCAGAAATCGTTCCGCACAATCGCCGCTACGGCTGCCGGGGCATCGAGGGCGACCAGGTGGGCCGCCCCGGCGATCGGCGGTGCCACGGTGGCCGTCGGGAGCAGGCCGGCGAACCACTCGCCGTAGGACGGAGGCACGATTAGGTCCTCGGCCCCCCAGACCAGGACCACCTCCGCTACCACCCGGTGCAGGCGGTCGGCCAGGCCGTGGTCGGGTAAGGGCCAGACCAGCGAGGCAGCAGTTCTCCGCCGTACGTAACGGGAGACCCCTAGCTCGACGAGGCCGTCGGCGTCGAGCCCCTCGGGCATGGCAGCTAGCGCCGTCCTGACCTCCTCGTCGGCCACCAGATGGGCCTCCTGGTCTGTCAGGGAGAGCGAGTAGAGGTCGACCCCGGGATCGTCCGGGTCCCACAGGCCGGTCGGGGCAACGGCCACCAGCGACCGGAACGCCTCGGGGCGGACGGCGGCTAGTTCGAGGGCCAACATGGCCGAAACCGAAGAGGCCACCCACCGGGATCCGACCAGCCCCAGCCGGTCGGTCAACTCCGACAGGAACACCACCCAGTCGTGGACGGTACGCAGGGTCGGATCCCCCGGCGTGGGACCAAACCCGGGCAGACAGGGCGCTACCACCCGGTGGTCGACAGCGAGGTCGCGCATACAGGCCGTCGGCTCGTCCAGCCCCGCCGGTCCATGGAGAAACCCCACCACTGGACCTTCGCCCAGTTCAAAGGTGGTCACCGGACCGGATCCGGTGGCAACCTCCCGACGCTCGATGTCCACCGTCACCGAACCCCGCCCACCGAACGGCGACGGCCAGCCCCCATCGGGGTCGGCCACCAGCGGTGTTCCCACTCGTCCTCGAAGAGTCCCCGGATCTCTGGGAGGACCTCCCGGGCCACCAGGTCGGTGTTGAACATGGTCAGGTCACGGTCCATGTTCCCGAACTGGAGGAGCAGCATCAGGTTCCCCACGTTTAGCGTGGTAGCCACGTTGACCAGCTGTTCAGCTACCGAGGTCGGCGACCCAATGATCACGTACCCGCGCTCGACCATCTCATCGAACGTGAAGCTGCCGTCAGTCGACGACCCTGTCGGAGCCTTCTTCCTGTCGGCCGACCGTGCGGCGGCCCGGGCCACCATGCCCTCCACCCCGGCCCGGACCGTGGCCTCTGTCTGGTAGCCCGGCGGGTCGGCAAACGGCGGGTACAGGTGCAAACACCGGTTGAAGAAGTACTCGGCGGGCTCCCGGTACAACCGGCGGGCCTCAGCGTCAGTGTCGGCCACCCCGACGAACTGGATGAAGCCAGCCTGAAACGGGTTCGGCTCCCGCCCCAGGTCGGCCATCCGCTGCCAGAAGCCCCGCATGGTGGCCTGGCCCGCCTTATAACCGAAGTAGGAGAGGTACGAGTAGACGTAGTCCATCTCGGCGCACCACTCCCAGGTCTCCACCGACCCACCTCCAGGAATCCAAATCGGAGGGTGTGGCTGTTGGACCGGGCGGGGCCACGGATTCACGTAACGGAGCTTCGTGTAGGTGCCGTTAAAGGCGAACGGCTCCTCGGCGGTCCAGGCTCGGACGACCAAGTCATGGGCCTCGTAGTAGCGCTCTCTCAGGGTAAGCGGGTTCATGCCGTAGGCGAAGCACGTATCCATTGGCGTGCCCACCGGAAAACCGGCTACCAGACGACCACCCGATAGGCCGTCGACCATGGCCAACTCTTCGGCCACTCGCAGGGGCGGGTTGTAGAGGGCCAGCGAATCACCCATGACCACGATGGCCGCGTCATCCGTAGAGCGGGCCAGGGTGGCCGCCATCAGGTTTGGACTGGGCATCAGGCCATACCCGTTGGCATGGTGTTCGTTCACGCAGATTCCGTCGAAACCGACCGACGCCGCGTACTCCAACTCATCGAGATAGTCGTGGTAGGCCCGGTGTCCGACCTCTGGGTCGTAGAGGCCGGGGTCGATGTCCACCCAAACCGACCGGTGCTGGTCAGCGAACCCGTCCGGAAGGTCCGGATAGGGCATCAGGTGGAACCACAGGGACCGCACAACCTCGATCCTCGCCCGAACCTCGTGGCCGGGCCAACCGGGCCCGGTGGTCAGGCCAGACCCAGTACCGCCGGGATCTGGTCCAGTCGATCCACTACGTGGTCGGCCTCTAGCCCGTCCTCTAGGTCGTCGAGCGCCCCCCGGAACCGCACCGTGGCCATACCCAGGGCCCGCGCCCCGGCTACGTCTGTCCGCTTCAGGTCTCCCACGTGGGTGACGCTCGCCGGGTCGTCAACCCCCAGCCCATCCATTGCAGCAAGAAAGATCGCCGGATCGGGCTTATAAACGCCGACCTCGTCGGAGAAAGCGGCAAAGGTGAGGTGGTCGAGGATGCCGTGGTGATCGAGGAACTTTCGCAGGTGCCGACCGGTTGCCAAGGAGGTGTCACTGACTAATCCGACGACGACGCCGGCATCCACCACCGTGGACAGGACGTGCGCGGCGTCGGGCACCGAAACTACCTCCAGGGCGAACGACGCCGAATCGAACGCTTCGGCAAGTGCGTCCCGGTCCTCGACATTTATGCGATCACCGAAGGCAGCGAAGCACTCCTTCAGGGCCCTGGTGGGGCCGTACTGACGACCGGCCCGCCACTCTTCGTCAAAGCGCGCGGGCAGTGTCGACAGGGTTCGGTGGATCAGCTTGTCGTCGATGTCCAAGCCACGCTCGTTGACCACCCGGCGCCAGAACCGAGTCCTGGTTTCGACCGCTCCAGGAATACCGGTTAGCAGGGTGTTCCAGAGGTCGAAGGTGACAGCTCGGACCGGTGAAACCATGGTGTCTGGTGTCTGGTGTCTGGTGCTGGGTTCAGCCGCGGCAGACGCCGTCGGCCAGCGCGGCTTCGGCCACCGCGGCTGCTACCCGGGCGGGCACTGCCCGATCGAAGACGGATGGGACCACAAAGCGGTCCGTCAGCTCGTCGTCGGACACCGAGTCGGCGATGGCCTTCGCAGCGGCCAGTTTCATGTTCTCGGTGATGTCGGTAGCCCCCACGTCCAAGGCCCCTCGGAAAATACCCGGGAAGGCCAGCACGTTGTTGATCTGGTTTGGGTAGTCGCTCCGGCCGGTGGCCATCACGGCGGCCAGGCCGTCGGCGTCCTCGGGTCGGATCTCCGGTTCCGGGTTAGCCATGGCAAACACGATGGGGTCCTGGTTCATGGTCCGCAGGTCGGCTGCACTGACCAGGCCCGGCCCGCTAAGGCCGATGAACACGTCGGTACCGACCATTACTTCCTGCAGGGTTCCCATCCGGCGGTCCTGGTTGGTGTTGGTGGCGAACCACTCCTTGGCCGGGTTCAGGTTGTCCCGACCGGAGTAGACGGCTCCCGATCGGTCCACGCCTACGATCTTCTGGACTCCTGCGTTGAGCAGGATCTTGCCCACGGCCACCCCAGCTGCCCCCATTCCGACAATAACCACCGAGAGGTCACCGATCCGACGCCCGGTGAGGCGACAAGCGTTCCAGAGCGCGGCCAGTGTCACCACTGCCGTTCCGTGCTGGTCGTCGTGGAAGACGGGGATATCCAGGGCCTTGCGCAGGGCTTCCTCCACCACGAAGGCGGCCGGTGCGGCGATGTCCTCCAGGTTGATGCCACCGAACGTCGGCGCGATGCGAATGACCGTGTCGATGATCTCCTGCGGGTCCGACACGTCGAGGCACACCGGGAACGCGTCCACTCCGGCGAACTCCTTGAACAGGAGGGCTTTGCCCTCCATGACCGGCATGGCGGCCGTCGGGCCGATGTCGCCCAGACCGAGGACAGCTGATCCGTCGGTGACTACCGCAACTGTGTTTTTCTTGATGGTCAAGTCGTGGGCCCGGGCTGGATCCTCGTGGATGGCCATACAGACCCGGGCCACGCCTGGCGTGTAGGCCATCGACAGGTCGTGGCGGTCGTTGACCTCGGCGAGGGAAACCACCTCGATCTTGCCGCCCTCGTGCATGTCGAAGGTCCGGTCGAACCAGCGCAGGATCTCCACGCCTTCCTGCCCCTCCACGTCGGCCACCACCCTCGCTGCGTGGTCCTCGTCCCGACAGTTGACGACGACGTCATTGATCAGGTGGTCCCCGCGCACGTCGAAACCGCCCATGGAAACAATGTTGGCGCCGGCTTCGCCGATCGCCGTGGCCAACCGGCCCAGAGTGTTGGGCACGTTGTCCAGCGCCACCTCCATGTGGATGGAGTAGGCCGCGGTGGGGAGGAAGGGCACCGTCCGAGCCTACGAGTGGCCCCGTCGGCCACCTCCATCGGACCTCCGGATGGGACCGGTTCGGTATGGCGGAGGCGACACCGGGAGGGTCAGGGCCCCTCGTACGGAAAGCCCAGATCAGGCGCGGTAACCAGTGGTACGAAGGCGATGCCCGCTTCGGTGGCCGCAGCGGCGCACGTACCACCCCTGTCGACCACCGGGAGGATGACCACCGGGTCGGCCCCTAGTTCTCGTACCACCGACGCGGCCTCCAAGGCCGAGGTTCCCCGGGTCACCGTGTCCTCACAGACCACCACTCGGTCGCCGGGCTGCAGGGCACCGGCCAGGCGGCCCTCCACCCCATGGCTCTTGGACTCCTTGCGAATGCTGAACGACCGCAAATTCCGTCCGCGAGTAGCAGCGACGGCGGCAATTCCAAAGGCCACCGGGTCGGCTCCGGCAGCCAGCCCACCGATGGCCGTGACCGGACCGCTGTCGGCCTCTAGCGCCTCAAGGGCCTCCAGCGCTGCGGCGGCCACCAGCAGGATGCCATCAGCCCGGCACACCGTCTGTTTGGAGTCGCAGAACCACGTGCTGGTCCGGCCTGACTTCAGGGTGAACTCCCCGGTCCGGATGGAGTGTTCCAGGAGATGGGCCACTAGGGCCTCGCGTGCCACCGTCATGCTCCCGTCACCTCCCGGTACGCCATCGTGCCCGACCCGGGCACCAACTCGCCGACCACCCAGGCCGATCGGTCATGGGCGGCCAACGTGGCCACCACGTCGTCGACTCCAGAGGCTGGCACGGCCAGCACCATCCCCACGCCCATGTTGAACACCCGGGCCATCTCGTCGTCATCCACGCCACCCATGGCCTGGAGCTCGCGGAAGATCCGCGGAACCTCCCACGTGGTGGGATCGACCACGGCGTCCACCGCGTCACCCAGCACCCGGGGGAGATTCCCAGGCAGGCCCCCGCCGGTCACGTGGGCCACGGCATGGACCTCGTGGGCGGCCAGGGTGGCGACCACCGCCGGGGCGTAAATAACACTGGGAGCGAGAAGCTCGTCGGCCAGCGTCCGGTCGGCCCCCTCCCAGGCCGAATCGTCCAGCGACCGCCCGGCCACGTCGAATACCAGGTGGCGGGCCAGGGAAAAGCCGTTGGACCGAAGGTTTGGACTGTCTAGAGCAACCAGCAGGTCTCCGGCCACGACGGCCGAGCCATCGAGGAGCCGCCCACGTTCCACCGCCCCCACAGCGAAGCCGACGAGGTCGAACTGGTCAACGGCCATCACCCCCGGGTGCTCGGCCATCTCACCTCCGATCAGTGCACAGCCGGCTTCTACGCATCCGGCGGCGATCCCCGCTACCAGGCATTCCACAGCTTCCGGATCCAGATGGCCGATGGCCAGGTAGTCGAGGAAGAACAGTGGCGTGGCCCCGGCGCACACCAGGTCGTCGACGCACATGGCCACCAGGTCCCGCCCGATGGTGTCCAGGCGGCCGGTCAGTCGGGCAATCTCGGCCTTGGTCCCCACCCCGTCGGTGGCCGATACCAACAGGGGATCCCGGAACCCGGCCGCCGACGGGTCAAAGAGGCCGCCAAAGCCGCCGATGTCACCCACCACCCCGGACCGACGGGTGGACCGGACCAGTGGCCCGATCCGCCGAACGGCCTCAGCGCCGGCGTCTAGGTCCACCCCGGCCTCCCGGTAGCTCCTGCCTGTGCCCCCGGCCACGACCCTCAATCCCGTCCGAACAGCCGACCGGCGGCTTGGGTGGGCAACTCGTTGTCCTCGTCGGTGGCGTGCACCGGCATGGAACGTTCTGGAGGTGGACCATCCCCCGCTTCCAGCACCCCCTTGGACAGGTTCACCGGGATCTCGACGGGGTAGGTCCCAGTCAGGCAGGCATCGCAGAACCCGGCACCGACGGCCCCCGTAGCCTCCAGGAGGTGGTCCAAGGTGAGGTAGGTGAGGCTGTCCACCTCGAGATACTCCCGGATCTCGTCCACGGTGAGGTTGGCGGCCAGTAGTTCACTGCGAGCCCCGGTATCCATGCCGTAGAAGCACGGCCACCGGTATGGCGGCGACGAAACCCGCAGGTGGACCTCGCCGGCCCCGGCGGCTCTCAGCATGCGCACCATGGCCCGAGTGGTAGTACCCCGAACGATCGAGTCGTCGACCACCACCAGTCGCTGGTCCTCGATGTTGTCCCGTAGCGGGTTCAACTTCATCCGTACGGCCGCCGACCGGAGGGCCTGGGTGGGGGCGATGAAGGTGCGCCCGATGTACCGGTTCTTGACCAGGCCCTGGCCGTAGGGGATCCCACTGGCCCGGGCGTAGCCCTCGGCGGCCGGGATCCCGGATTCCGGTACGCCCATCACTAGATCAGCCTCCACCGGGGCGTGGTTGGCCAGCATCTCGCCCATCCGCACCCGGGCGTGGTGGACGCTCTGGCCGTACAGGACGGCGTCCGGACGGGCGAAGTAGACGAACTCAAACAAGCAGAGCCGAGGATCCACGTCCTCGTCGGAAAACGGTCGGAACGACCGGCACCCGGTGTCGTCAATCACCACCACCTCGCCGGGGTCCAGTTCCCGGACCATATGGGCTCCGATTACATCCAGGGCCGGCGACTCGGAGGCCAGCACCCACCCGCCGTCCAGGCGGCCGAGGCAGAGGGGCCGGAAGCCGTTTGGATCCCGGACACCGATGACCCGATCGTGGTCGGCCAGCACGAGGGAGAACGCACCGTGGAGGCGCGGCAGTACCTCGGTCAGTGCCTCGTCGAACGCCTCGCCTGGGTCCATGTCGCCCCGGCCGGCCAGCTCCATGGCCAGCATCTCGGCCACCAGGTCGCTGTCCGACGTCACGGTGCCAGGGAGCATCCCGCACTCGGCGGCCAACTGCTCAACGTTGACAAGGTTGCCGTTATGGCCGAGCGCAAACTCGACGTGGTCGACGCCCCGGTAGACCGGCTGGGCGTTGCGCCACGTGCTCGAGCCGGTCGTCGAGTAGCGAGTCTGCCCGATAGCCAGATCCCCGGTCAGGGTGGCCAGCGTCCGGTCGTCAAAGGCGTTGGACACCAGGCCCATGTCCTTCACCACCGTCAGGGACTCTCGATCACTGACCGCCATCCCTGCCGACTCCTGCCCCCGGTGCTGGAGGGCGTAGAGGCCCAGATAGGTCAGGTGGGCCACAGGCAGACCCGGAGCGAAGACGCCAAAGACCCCGCACGCCTCCTTCGGCGTGTCGTCGTCGGGATAGGCACCGGCGATGTCGGGGGTGGTCGCCGGTTGGTTCATCGGTTCGTAGTCCCAACGCCCAGGGCCTCTGGGAGCCGTCCCGTATAGGCGGCCACCACTTCGTCCACGGTGACGTCGAGGAGACCCTTGACGATGAACCGGGCCCCGGTAGCCAGACCCAGGCGAACGGTCGGCACCTCAGCAGTTTCGGCAATGGCCAGCACCTCGGTCAGACGTTCGGGATCGACGGCCACCACCACCCGACTGGGTCCCTCTCCGAACAGGGTCCGATGGTCGGCGATCCGGGCCAGGTGGGCGCCCACGCCGGATCGAACCACCATCTCGGCCACCGCCACCCCCAGCCCCCCGGCCGACACGTCGTGCACGCCGTCCACCAGGCCACCCGACACCAGGTCCCGGACCACGTCGGCCACCCGAAGATGGAGGTCGAAGTCCAACGGGGCCAGCGCACCACCCGGCGCCCCGTGAGCAGCGCCCCACAAGGAACCTCCCAGCGAAGTGGCCTCAGGGCCCAGTACCACGAGGCGGTGGCCGTCAACCAGCGTGGCCCCCGGGGGCCGGCGCCGCAGGTCGTCCACCACCCCCAGCAGTCCGATGACCGGCGTGGGGTCGATGTCTGACCCCGCCGACTCGTTGTAGAGGCTGACGTTCCCGCCGATCACCGGCACGCCAAAGGCGTCGCAGGCTTCGGCCATACCGTCCACGGCCTCGGAAAGCTGCCACATCACCTCGGGTTTTTCGGGGTTACCAAAGTTGAGGCAGTTAACGACGGCCAGCGGCCGGGCTCCCACGCAAGCCAGGTTCAGGACCGACTCGGCCACCACGTGGGCCGTGCCTCTCCGGGGGTCCACAGCGCACCAGCGGTGGTTCCCGTCGGTGGTCAGAGCGAGACCGCGTCCCGTCTCCGCACCGGTGGTGGGATGTCGAAGCTTGAGCACCGAGGCGTCGTCGCCCGGACCTACCACCGTGTTCAAGAAGAGCTGGTGGTCGTACTGCCGGTATACCCAGGCTGGATCGACCAGCAGGTCGAGCAGGTCGGCACCGGGATCGGCCGGCGCCGGAAGGTCGTCGGCCGACGGGCCCAGTGGCTGACTCGGCTCGGACAGCGGGCGGTCGTAGAGAGGGGCGTCCTCGTGCAGCGAGGTGGCTGGGATGTCGGCCAGCACCTCGCCGCCGAAGCCGTCCAGAATGCGCAGTGCTCCACCGTCTGTGACCCGACCGATCACAGCGGCCCGAACTTCCCACCGCTCGCAGATCGTCAGTACCCGGTCTAGCCCGTCGGGTTCCACGATGGCCAGCATCCGTTCCTGGGACTCGCTGGTCATGACCTCGTGGGCCTCCATGCCGGGCTCTCGTCGAGGGATAGCCGACACATCCACGTCCATACCTACACCTCCCCGGGACGCCGTCTCGCTGGTGGCACAGGTCAGCCCGGCACCGCCTAGGTCCTGGATACCCACCACCAGGCCCTCGTCCAGGAGCTGGAGGCAGGCCTCGATGAGCCGCTTCTCCTCGTACGGGTCTCCCACCTGGACGCTGGGCCGCTTGTCGCCGTCGTCGTCCGCCGAGAAACCGGCCGAGGCCAGCACGCTGACACCGCCGATGCCGTCCCTGCCGGTGCTGGAACCCAGCACGACGGCCAGGTTGCCCACCCCGGAGGCCCGTCCGAGCACTAGGCGCTCGGTGGGAAGCACGCCCAGGCAGAGCACGTTGACCAGTGGGTTTCCCTGGTAGGTCTGATCGAAGACAACCTCGCCGCCCACGGTGGGCACCCCGACAGCGTTGCCGTAACCCGACACCCCGGAGATCACGCCCTCGGCGATCCACCGGCTCCGGGCGTCGTCAAGCGGTCCAAAGCGGAGAGGATCCATGAGGGCAATAGGTCGGGCACCCATGGTGAAGATGTCGCGCAAGATGCCCCCCACCCCGGTAGCCGCCCCCTGGTAGGGCTCGATGGCCGAGGGGTGGTTATGCGACTCGATGCGGATGGCCGCCGCGATGCCGTCACCCACGTCGACCACTCCAGCGTTCTCACCGGGTCCCACCAGTACCCAGGGGGCTTCGGTCGGAAGCCGCTTAAGGTGAATGCGGCTGCTCTTGTAGGAGCAGTGCTCCGACCACATAACCGAGTACATGGCCAGTTCCAGGCCGTTGGCCGGCCGGGCGAGGATCCCGTCTATCCGCTCCGCCTCCTCGTCGGTCAACCCGAGGGCCCGGTGGAGTGGCTCGCTCACGACGGGCACCGTAGTCGTCACCAGTCGGGGACCCGACCCTTCCTAGCGACGCCGATCTACACCCCGTGGGACCGCCCTGAATCCCGGATCATTACCCTGGGATCAAGGTGGTTTGGGCGTGTTCTCTCAAGAAAAAGAACCGGCCTATCCTCGGTAACCTTCCGGTAAATATTCTCCGATCTCTGACATATCCCAGAAGACGAAAGTAGTGATTCAAATGGGTCGCCCGAAAATGACCAACTCCGAGAAGGCCGAGGTGGCCGCGGTCCGCGAATACCTGAAGGCCCTTGAGCAGAACGCCCCCCGCCCGGGCCGCAAGCGCACGCCCGACGGCATCCACCGCCAGTTGGCCTCGGTGGCCGCCGAGATGGACGGGGCGACAGTCACCCGACGACTGGGCCTGGTCCAGCAACGGATCGACCTGGAGACCGAGTTGGAGGCCCTCGAACAGGCCGGCTCGATCGACCTGTCGGCCCTAGAGGCCAGATTCGTGGACCACGCTGCCTCCTACGGTGAACGGCGGGACATCTCCCACGCCGCCTGGCGGGAGGTCGGCGTCTCGGCGGCCACCCTCAAGGCAGCCGGTATCCGCCGCAGCACCTGACCCTGGAGCCCGTCAGCCCCGGACCACCAGGGTCGGCCGGCTCAGGCGACATCCAGCAGAGAGCCCAGAAGCACCGCCCCGTCGGCGCTGCCCAGTAGGTCGTCACAGGCCCGCTCCGGATGAGGCATCAGCCCGACCACATTGCGGCCCTCGCTGCAGACCCCCGCAATGTCGTCTACCGATCCGTTCGGGTTGTCGAGATACCGGAGCACCACCCGATCCTCGTCCCGGAGCCGGGCCAGCGTCTCGGTGTCGCAGGTGTAGTTGCCCTCGAAGTGGTTTATGGGAACCGACAACTGGTCCCCCACCTCGGCCCTCCTGGTGAGGACCGACCCGGTGGTCTCGACCCGCAACGTCGTCGGCTGGCACAGGAACTTCAGGCCAGCGTTCTTCTGGAGGGCGCCGGGAAGCAGCCCCGCCTCGGTGAGAACCTGGAAACCGTTGCAGATGCCGACTACCGGACCTCCGTCGGCGGCGAACCGGGCCACGGCACCCATCACGGGCGAGAACCGGGCAATGGCCCCCGGGCGAAGGTAATCGCCGTGGGCGAACCCGCCCGGAACAATCACCGCGTCAACGTCGCCCAGATCGTCGTCGGCATGCCACAGCAGGCGGCCAGTGCCCCCCAACCGCTCCACGGATGACACGGCATCCATCTCGCAATTGGTGCCGGGGAAGATCACGACACCCACTGTGGTGGCCATCAGCCGGCGGCCTCCACAGTCACCGAAGCGTCCTCGATCACCGGGTTGGTTAGGAAAGAGGAGCAGAGGTCCTCGGCCCGGGTGGTCGCCTCGGCGGCATCAGCCGCCTCGATGGTGAAGCGAACCGTCTTGCCCACGCTGACTTCGGTTACCCCCTCATAACCCAGAGCGGGCAGCGCCCGCTCGATCGTGGCACCGGCCGGATCGGCGATGCCACCCCTCAGCCTCACGTCCACCATCACGTCGAACCGCATGGCCCTCCTCCCGTCCCCCTGCTCGGATCAGCCGCCCACCCCGGGCCAGTCGGCGAACGACCGTCCCGTGATGCGCTCGTAGGCCTCCACGTAGCGCGACGACGTGGCGGACGCCACCTCGTCGGGCAACGCTGGTGGCGGCGGCTGCTTGTCCCAGTCCAACCCGTCCAGGTAATCGCGGACCGGCTGCTTATCGAACGATGGGGGCGTCACCCCCGGGGCCCACACCTCGGCGGGCCAGAAGCGGGACGAGTCCGGGGTAAGCACCTCGTCGGCCAGCACCAGGCGACCATTAACCATCCCGAACTCGAACTTGGTGTCAGCGATGACGATCCCCCGCTGGGCTGCCCACTCGGCACCCCGCAGGTAGCAGGCGATCGACGCCTCGCGGGCCGCCTCGGCCACCTGAACGCCCACCAAGTTCACTGCGTCGGCGTAGGAGATGTTCACGTCGTGGCCCTCGTCAGCCTTTGTGGACGGGGTGAACACAGGCTCGGGAAGACGGCTGGCCTCTAGGAGCCCGTCGGGCATCGCCGTGCCGTGCATGGTGCCCGAGGTCCGGTACTCCTTCCAGGCCGAGCCAGTGATGTACCCCCGGACGATGCACTCGATGGGCAGCATCTCGGCCCGATGACACAGCATGGTTCGGCCCACCAGGTCGACCGACGCCCTAGCACCCAGGACGGCCTCCAGATCGGCCGTGTCGGTCGAGATCAGGTGCCCGCAGATCAGGTCTGCGAACTGCTCGAACCAGAAGGACGTCATGGCGGTAAGGACCCGTCCCTTGTCGACAATCGGCTCGGCCATAACCACGTCGAACGCCGAGATGCGGTCCGAGGTGACCATGAGCAGGCGGCCGTCTCCGGCGTCGTAGACGTCGCGGACCTTGCCCGAGTGCAGGAGGGGGAGGTCGACCGTCATGTTCATCGCACTCCAGTGGGCGGTCGGATCAGAGGATCCGTTCGGGATCGTAGGCGGCGGCCTGGGGGCGGGCGACCACTACCTCGGCCACCCGTTCCACGACGGCGGACACCTGAGCTGAGGCGTTGCCCACGAACGCTGACGGATCGTCGAGCAGGCCGTCGAGATCGTCGCGGTCCAGCGGCAGGGCGGGGTCAGAGGCCAGACGATCCAGCAGGTCGGTCTCCATCCGACCCTCCTCCCGGCGGATCAGAGCAGCGGCCACCGCGTGAGCCTGGATGACCTGGTGAGCCTCTTCACGTCCCATCCCGGCCTGGATAGCAGCCGTCAGCACCCTCGTGGTGGCCAGGAAGGGCAGGTACTGGCCGAGCTCTCGCTCCACCACGGCCGGGTAGGCGCCGAACTCGTCCAGCACGGTGAGGAAGGTCTGGAACAGGCCGTCGGCGGCCAGGAAGGAGTCGGGGAGGGCCACCCGCCGAACCACCGAGCAGCTCACGTCACCCTCGTTCCACTGATCGCCTACCAGGCCCCCAACCATTGCCAGGTGTCCCCGTAGCACGACGGCTAGGCCGTTGACCCGCTCGCAGGATCGAGCATTCATCTTGTGGGGCATGGCCGACGAGCCAACCTGACCCGGTTGGAACCCCTCAGTGGCCAGCTCGTGGCCGGCCATCAACCGGATCGTTCGGGCCAGGTTGGCCGGCCCCCCGGCTGCCTGGGCCAGCGCCGAGACCACATCGAAGTCCATCGACCGCGGGTATACCTGCCCCACCGAGTCCAGGACCTGAGCGAAGCCAAGGTGGTCGGCCACCAGTTGTTCCAACTGGTCGACCCTGGCGCTGTCGCCGCCCATGAGGTCCATCTGGTCCTGCTGGGTCCCCACCGGTCCCTTCAGCCCCCGGAGCGGGTAAGCAGCCAGCAGATCGGAGATCCGACGGTGCGAAGCCAAGAGCTCCTCGGCCGCTGTGGCGAACCGCTTGCCCAGCGTGGTGGCTTGGGCGGCCACGTTGTGGCTACGCCCGACCATGACCAGGCCGTCGAACTCGGCGGCCAAGCGTGCTAGGCGAGCAAGGGTGGCCACGATGCGGTCCAGCACCAGTTCCAGGCTGCGGCGGACCTGGAGCTGTTCGACGTTCTCGGTGAGGTCCCGAGACGTCATGCCCCGGTGCACGTGCTGGTGCCCGGCCAGGGCGCAGAACTCCTCTATCCGGGCCTTCACGTCATGCCGGGTGACCCGCTCCCGCTCGCGGATCGACGCCAGGTCCACCTGATCGACCACGGCCCGGTAGTCCTCGACAACTCCGTCGGGGATGTCCACGCCGAGTTGGCGCTGGGCCTCCATCACGGCGATCCAGAGCTCGCGTTCCATGACCACCTTGGCCTCCGCTGTCCAGAGGCCGACCATGGGCCGGCTGGCGTAGCGGGAGGCGAGGACGTTCTCCATGGGGTCCGGGACGCCGCCGCTTAGCGGGGAACCATCTCCTCGCGGTGGGCCTCGAGGGCTTCAACGAGGTCCGGGTCGCCCACGGCCAGCATCTGGACGGCCAGCAGGGCAGCGTTCATGGCACCGTCCACGGCCACGGTGGCTACCGGGATTCCCTTGGGCATCTGGACGGTGGCCAGTAGGGAGTCCCACCCGTTGATGGCACCGCCGGAGAGAGGCACGCCGATCACCGGAAGCGTGGTGTGGGCGGCCGCTGCCCCGGCTAGGTGGGCCGCCATCCCGGCCCCGCAGATGATCGCCGAGTACCCGGCCTCCCGCGCCCCAGACACGAACCCAGCGACCAGGGCCGGGCTGCGGTGCGCCGACATGACCCGCACGTCGGCCTCGATGCCATAACGCTCTAGCGTCGCCGTGGCAGGTGCCATCTTGTCGCCGTCGTTGGGCGAACCCATGAGGATCGCCACCTTGTACACCATCGGATTCTCCTGTTCCTGTCCCTCGGGTCCTCTTGTGTCCCTACTAGTCCTAGTCGCTCCCGGCGCCGGTCGGGTTCGCGGCGATATCGCGACGAAACTGCATCCCCGACCACGCCAACTCGGCTACCGCGTCGTAAGCCCGCCTCCGGGCCTCGGCAATCGTCGTCCCCCGGCCGGTCAACGAGAGCACCCGGCCGCCAGCCGTCACCAAGCCGCCATCTTCTCCCTCGGCCACCCCGGCGGAGAAGACCGTGACGCCGTCGATAGCCGAGGCCGCCTCCAAGCCGTCAATTGGATCTCCGGTCCGGGGACCGGTCGGATAGCCCTCCGTGGCGCATACCACGGTGACGGCCGCCCCGTCATCAAATGTCGGCGGTGCCTTCAGGCTCCCAGCGGCGGCGGTAGCCAACAGGTAGCCGAGGTCGCTGGTAAGGCGGGGCAGGACGACCTGGGTCTCCGGATCGCCGAAGCGCACGTTGTACTCCAGAACCTTGGGCCCGTCCGGGGTGAGCATCAGCCCGCAGTACAGGACGCCCCGGTAGTCGATCCCCCGACCGCGCAGGGCAGCCAGCGTGGGCTGCACCGCACCCGCCATCAGGTCGTCGACCACAGCGTTCGTGGCCACCGGCACCGGCGAGTAGGCCCCCATGCCTCCAGTGTTAGGGCCAGTATCACCGTCGCCAATGCGCTTGAAGTCCTGGGCCGGGGCGAGGGCCACGGCGGTCGTCCCGTCGCATACGGCCAGCACCGACAGCTCGGGGCCGGTAAGGCCCTCCTCGATGACCACTGTCCGCCCGGCGTCGCCGAAAGCCGCTCCGGAGAGGTAGGACCGGACGGTGTCGACCGCCTCGGCCCGGTTCGTGGTGACCACCACGCCCTTGCCGGCGGCCAGCCCGTCGGTCTTGACCACGAACAGGTCACCCATACCAGCCAGAAAGGCCAGGGCGGCCGCCTCATCGTCGAAGGTCCCGTGGGCGGCAGTCGGCACGCCCGCCTCGACGAGTACCTCCTTCATCCACGCCTTGGACCCCTCCAAGCGGGCACCGTCGGCTCCCGGGCCGAAGACCAGGCGGCCGTCGGCCCTCAGCCGGTCGGCTAGGCCGCCGACCAGCGGTGCCTCGGGTCCGATCACCGTCAGGTCGGCGTCGACCTCGGTAGGGGGAACGGGCACCGACCCGGGAATACCGGGGTTTCCGGGGGTGACGACCACGTCGTGGGACCGGCCCAGGACGTGGGCCAGGGCATGTTCCCGGCCACCCGATCCGACGACGCAGACCCTCATCCGACGCCTATCCGTCCCGACGCGGTCAACCGGCGAACCGGAGCACCTGGTGGCGTCCCGGTCCGACGCCCACCATGCCAATGGGTACCCCGACCTGGTCCTCCACGAAGGTCAGGTAGGCCTCGGCCTCGGCCGGCAGCTGTGACCGCTCAGTAACTGCCGAAAGGTCAACTCCCCAACCCGACAACTCCTCGTAGATTGGCGTGACCCGGTGTAAAACCGACTGGTGGTAAGGCAGTTGGTCATGGCGCTGGCCGTCGGCCTCGTAGGCGACGCATACGCGGATCACGTCCAGTTGGTCCAGGACGTCCAACTTGGTGATGGCCAGCTCGGACAGCGAATTGACGCGGGCCGCGTAGCGGAGCATCACGGCGTCCAGCCAGCCCGGCCGGCGACGCCGCCCGGTGTTGGTTCCGTACTCGTGGCCGACCTCTACGAAGTGGTCGCCCACCTCGTCGAATAACTCGGTGGGGAACGGCCCGGCACCCACCCGCGTGACATAGGCCTTGGCGATCCCGATGACTCGGTCGATGTCCCGGGGGCCGATCCCGGCCCCTGTACAGGCCCCGCCGGCCACCGGGTTGGACGAGGTCACAAAGGGGTAGGTGCCGTGGTCGAGGTCCAGAAAGGTGGCCTGGGCGCCCTCGAGGAGTATCCGCCCACCGGCTTCCAGCTCGTCATGGACCAGGCCGACGGCGTCGGCGATGTGCGGGGTCAGCCGGGGAGCGCAGGTGCCCAGATACTCCTCAGCCACCTCGTCGGCGTCGACGGGAAGGCGATTGAACACCCGGGTGAGAACCTTGTTGGTGTGCTCCAGAGCGGCACCTAGCTTCTTCCGGAAGATCTTCTCGTCCAGTAGGTCCTGGACCCGTATGCCGACCCGCATGGCGCGGTCGGCGTAGGCCGGTCCGATGCCCCGCTTAGTGGTCCCCAACCTGTTCTTGCCCAGGTGGCGCTCGTGGAGGGCATCCAGTTCCTGGTGGTAGGGGAGGATCAGATGGGCGTTGCCGCTGACCCGGAGTTTGGCCGTATCGACCCCCCGCGCCCCAAGCATGTCCATCTCGGAGAGGAGAACCCGGGGGTCGACCACCACACCGTTGCCAATAACCGGCGTGACGTGCGGGTATAGGACGCCGCTGGGAACGAGTTGGAGGGCGAAGGTCTCGTCGTCGACGACCAGCGTGTGCCCGGCGTTGTGGCCGCCCTGGTACCGGACGACCATCGACACCTCACTCGCCACGAGGTCGGTGAACTTGCCCTTGCCCTCGTCGCCCCACTGCGTCCCGACGACGACAGTCGCAGGCACGGCACCTCTCCTGGATCGGGTCCCTTACGGACCGATCCTATCGGCCGGCGGACCAGCCCTTGCCGGGGTTTCATCCGTCCCACCGGTCGTCGGACGTGCCCGGGGATACCGTCGTCGCACAGACCCGGAGCCTCTCGCTAGATGATCCTGCGCGACCTCCGCGCAACATCCACGGTTTCCCCAACACCCTGTGGACAACCGACCGCCGCCTACGGGGCGTTGACGAGCGCTGTGGACCGAAAGCCGGCTTCAGACACTGCCCCCGGGCCCAGAGCCGCCCGCCGACCGGTTCGAGAACCGCTGAGAACTGGCAGGTCAGCAGGGCCGGACAAGCCCGTCAGCGCCTCCGTCGACCCTGATAGACAGTCACGCTTTGCTTAACCGGAACCAGGTCGCGCCTGTACTGCCGGTGGACCTCGGCCACCGCCTGGCTGCCATCGGACCGGGCCCTATCCAGCTCATCCTCCAGGCGGGTCACCTCGGCCTCCAGGGCCAATACCCGCTTCACGCCGGCCAGGTTGAGGCCTTGCGCGGTGAGCTGCGCTATTCGCAACAGCATGGCCACGTCGGCCTCGCTGTACCTCCGGTTGCCTCCGGTAGTCCGGGCCGGGTCCACCAGGCCCTTCCGTTCGTAGATGCGCAGGGTCTGTGGGTGCATGCCGGCCAACTCGGCGGCTACCGAAATGACGTACACCGCCTGGTCTGGACCGGGCCTGGGCTGAGGCATCAGCGTGCTCCCTGCATCGGGTCTCAGTCTGACAGCCCGTCACGGAGGCTGCCGTCGGTCGCCTCGGCCAGGGCTTCGATAGCCGCCCGCTCGGCCTCAGTCGGGTCGCTCGGGACGTGGACCTCCACGGTGACCAGCAGGTCACCAGCGCCCCGACGGTCTGGCACACCCCGCCGTCGCACCCGGAGGGTTTGGCCGCTTCTGGTTCCGGCGGGGACCCGGACGGTGACTGGTCCGCTGTCGAGCGTTGGCACCGCGACCTCGGCGCCAAACACCGCCTCGGGGAAAGAGACGGGCACGACCACCGTGAGGTTCCGACCACGGCGCCCGAACCGAGCATGGGGCTCAACCGCCACCACCACGTAGAGGTCGCCGTCCGGACCGCCCCGGCCCCGCTCCCCCCGGCCCTTCAGTCGAATGCGCTGCCCGTCGTCCACCCCGGCGGGGATACGCACCCGGACCTCACGTGGCCGACGTTCAGCCCCCGAACCACGGCAGGTTCCGCAGGGGTCCTCGATCCGGTGGCCTCGGCCACCGCATGCCCCACATGGTCGGCTGAACGAAAAGGGCCCCTGGTCCTCAGCCTGAACACCCCGGCCACCACACGTTTCACAGGTCGTGGGTCGGGTCCCCGGGCGGGCACCACTCCCCCCGCAAGCCGAACAGGCCACGGCACTCACCAGGTGCACGGCGGTGGTCACACCATTCACTGCCTCAAGAAACGACAGGGTTAAGCGGGTCTCAAGGTCGGCGCCCCGACGACCCTGCGAGCCGCTACGGCCACCGCCAAACATCCCTCCAAACAGATCTCCCAGATCGATACCACCGGGAAAGCCCCCACCGGGGAAGCCACCGCCGGGCATCCCACCGCCCATCGGCCCCATGGCCCGGACTTGGTCATATTCGGCCCGTCGCTCCTCGTCGCCAAGGACGTCATAGGCGGCCGACACCTCCTTAAACCGGGCCTCGGCCGCGTCGTCGCCCGGGTTGGCGTCAGGGTGGAGTCGGCGGGCCAACTTCCGGTAGGCCCTGGTGACATCCCTGGCCGGGGCGCCCTTCTCGACGCCGAGCGTGGCGTAGTAGTCCTTCTCGAACCACTCGCGCTGGGCGGTCATTGACGCCTCCGTCCTACCGAATCAACCTCGGACGCGGACCATGGCCGGACGGAGGACCCGACCGTCCCAGACGTAGCCGCGACGGAGAACCCCAACCACCACCTGGCCGACGTCCACATCCTCGGGGTCGTCAGCCGGCTCATGGAGCACAGCCTCATGCCGGGTCGGGTCGAACGGCTCACCCAGCGGGTCAAGCACCTCCAACCCGGCTGGTTCCAGAACTTGCACCAACGACGTCCGGATGGGGATCACGTCGTCCGCGCCGTGTTCGACGGCCAGGTCGCAGGCATCCAGGACCGGCAGGATCTTTTCGACCAAGTCGCCGCGAGCCCGAGCGCTGACGGCGGCGCTGCGCTTCTCGACCTGCTTTCGGAAGTTAGCGAACTCCGCAGTGACCCGCTGCAGGTCGACCAGGTACCCGTCCCGCTCGTCCTCCAGCACGGCCATCACGTCCAGAACCGGATCCCCGACCGCCGCCTCGTCATCACCGGGCAGAGGATCGCCGTTGCCACTATCCGACCCGGAAACACCGGGGTCCGGAGTCACCTTGGTACCCGAGACGGAAGGCAGCGGACCGGAGACGTCTGTTGACGGGTCAACGCCCTCCGGCTCCTCGGCCGGAGGAGGAGCGCCCTCCGTCACCGGACCGCTCACGACTCGTCGACGATCTCGGCATCTACCACGTCGTCATCTGCCACGTCCCCACTGTCGGTCGCTCCAGCCGCCTGCTCGGCCTGAGCGGCCTCGTACAGGCGCTGCCCGAACTCCTGGCTGGCCGACATGAGGGCTTCGGTGGCGTCCTTCACCGCGTCCGTGTCGTCGCCGTCGAGGGCCTTCTTGAGGGATTCCAGCTTCTCAGTGACTGACGTCGTCTCGTCCTCGGTGAGCTGGTCGGCCTGGTCGGCTAGGAGCTTCTCGGTCTGGTACACGAGGTCGTCGGCCGTGTTCCGAACCTCAGCCTGCTCCTTGCGGAGCCGG
>CZRM01000325.1_pt1 | contig 41728 bp, 44 predicted proteins | sample 1125721 | NCBI WGS metagenome assembly CZRM01 (sample SAMEA3597868, study PRJEB11362) | Hydrothermal vent metagenome genome assembly | biome: marine hydrothermal vent biome; feature: marine hydrothermal vent; material: ocean water | place: Atlantic Ocean | collected 2010-09-19/2010-10-04 | reverse complement strand
CACCCGGACGGTCTGCATCAGCAGTCCCTCAAGGTCTTAATAGCAGTCGCCAGGTCGACCGTGCCCTCATACAAGGCCCGACCGAGAATGACCCCGGCCAATCGTCGGCCGGCTACCGCCAGGTCGGCAAGGTCCTTTAGGTCTGATGGGCGACCCACACCACCCGAGGCCACCACGTCGATCTCAGTGGTCGCCAGGGCCGCTGTCAGCCCTTCTAGATCGGGGCCTTGCAGGGTGCCGTCCCGCTCGATCTGGGTGATGACGAAGGCGTCAGTCCATCGGCTCGAGAACAGTTCAAAGGCGTCGGTCAGGAGTAGTCCGCTTCCCTCCGTCCACCCGCGGACGGCCACCTCTTCGCCCCGGATGTCCAGCCCGACCGCCACCCTGCCCAAGTCGGCCACCTGGTCCACCAGTTCCGGATCCTCGATGGCCGCCGTACCCATCACCACCCGGGATACCCCGGCGTCGAACAGGGTCCGTGCATCGTCCAGGGTGCGCACACCGCCTCCCGCCTGGACCGGAACGTCCAGGGCGGCGGCCACCTCGGCCACCACCTGGCGGTTCACTGGATCACCGGTCCGTGCTGCGTCCAGATCCACGACGTGTACCCAGGTGGCTCCGGCGTCCTGGAAGGCCCGCGCCTGGGCCGCCGGGTTGTTGCCGTATACCGTCTCCTGCTCGTAGTCGCCCTGGAATAGCCGGACGCACCGGCCGCCCAGGATGTCGATGGCGGGAAAGAGCGCGGGGGCCGTCGTCACGCGGAGACCCCGGCAAGGGACCCCACGAAGTTGGCCAATACCTGGAGGCCCACTCCGCCGGACTTTTCCGGGTGGAACTGGCAGCCCCACAGGTTGTCGCAGGCCACTGCAGCGCACACATCGGAGCCGTAACAGCAGGTCGCTACGGTGTCCGGACCCACGGGTGCTGCGTAGCTGTGCACGAAGTAGGCCCACGGATCCTCGACAAGGCCCGCCAACAGAGGGTGATCACCGATGCGGTCCAATCGGTTCCACTGCATCTGGGGGCGCTTTACGTCTCCGACCAGGAGGCCGACCTGTCCGTCCAGTACGCCAAAGCCCCGGTGGTTAGGGGCCTCGGCGCTGCCCTCGTAGAGCAACTGGAGGCCGACACAAATCCCGAGGAACGGCCGGCCACCATCGGTGGCCGCTCGTGCGGCATCAGCGGCTACCTCGGCCAGGCCGGTCGCCTCCAGAGCCTCCATGCACCGGCCGAAGGCCCCAACGCCGGGAAGCACTACTCCGTCAGCCTTGGCTACCAGGTCCGGGTCGTCGGTCAGGCGGGCGTCGGCGCCGACGCGTTCGAGGCCTTTCTGGGCCGACCGCAAGTTTCCAATGCCGTAGTCCAGGACAGCGACCAGCGGTCCGCTCATAAACTTCCCTTGGTCGAAGGCACTCCCTCGCCATCGATCCGCACCGCGTCGCTGAGGGCGCGGGCCATCCCCTTGAAGGTGGCTTCGACGATGTGGTGGGTGTTCTTCCCCCGAACCAGTGTCAGGTGCACGGTGATCCGGGCGGCCATCGCGAAGGCCCGCCAGAACTCCTCCATCAGTTGGGGGTCGAAGGGGGGATCGCCGAGGATCTTCTGGCCCGGGAAGTCCACCTCATGGTGTAGGTAGGGGCGCCCCGAGAGGTCCAGGGCCACGTCGACCAGCGCCTCGTCGAGCGGCACCCGAGCGTTGGCAAAGCGGCGAACACCAGCCTTGTCGCCCAGGGCCTCGGCGAAGGCCTCGCCAACCGCGATGCCCACGTCCTCCACGGTGTGGTGGGCGTCGATGTCCAGGTCCCCAGTGCAGTGCACGTCGAGGCCAAAGCCACCGTGGCGGCCCAGCTGATCGAGCATGTGGTCGAAGAATGGGATCCCGGTAGACGCCGACACCGGGCCGCCGTCCAGGTTGATCGAGACCCTGATCGAAGTCTCGTTGGTCGACCGTTCGCGGGTCGCGGATCGAGTCGTCATGACAGTGCCTCCCGAAGGGCGTTGAGGAACCGGTCATTCTCGTCGCTGGTTCCGATGGTGACCCGGAGGCATCCCTCGACGCCCTCCATGGTCGTGAAGTCCCGGACCAGCACCGATCGATCGACGAGGTCCTGCCAGACCTCTCGGCCGGGGCGGGCCTCGGGACGAAAGAGGATGAAGTTGGCTGCCGACGGCCAGGTAGTGACAGGAAGGGCCTCCAGGGCGGTAGACATCCGTTCCCGCTCGGCCACCAGGATCGAGATGCGCTGGTCCATTGCCGGGCCGTGGGCCAGCGCTAGCTCCCCAGCTACCTGTTTGAAGGCGTCCAGATGGTACGGCAGGGCCACCTTCTCCAACTCGGCTACGCACCACGACGGTGCCAGGAGGTATCCGATCCGGGCTCCGGCCATGGCCCAGGTCTTGGAGAAGGTCCGACTCACCACGAGGTTCCGGTCGTTGTCGAGCAGGTCCACGGCACTGCGCTGGGCGAACTGTCCGTAGGCCTCGTCCACCACCACCAAGCCACCGTAGGAGCCGGCCGCCTCCACCACCTCGGATACAAGATTCCCCGGGTCGAGGGTTCCCGTCGGATTGTTTGGCGAGCAGAGGACCACCAGGTCGGGACGCTCAGTGTCAAGCAGGTCGGCCACAACGGTCGGGGCCAGGGCGAAGTCAGGCTCCCGACGGCCCCGAACCACCCGGGTACCGGTGGACCGAGCAATCAGCGCGTACATGGCGTAGGTAGGTTCGAAGACGGCTACTGACCGACCGGACCCGCCGTAAGCCAGGAGGAGGCTCTGGATCACCTCGTTGGAGCCGTTGGCGGCGAACACCTGGTCGGCACCGACGCCGTAACGTTCGGCCAGGGCAGTCCGGAGCCGTACGGCACCGCGGTCCGGGTAGCGGTTCCAGCCGATGGCCCGCGTCGCCTCGGCCAACGCGTCGGCGAACTCCGCCGGGGGCGGAAGCGGGGACTCGTTGGTGTTCAGGCGAACCGCGACATCCATCTGGGGTGAGTGATAGCCCTCTAGGGCGACTACATCAGGCCGGGAGGTGGGGCGCTCAGCCATCGTTTCCCTCCCCTGTCTCAGTCCGGATGCGCACCGATCGGGCGTGGGCGTCCAATCCTTCGGCGTCGGCCAGGGCGACGACGTGGGGGGCTAGGCGTCGCAGGGCCCCCTCGTCGGCCGTTACCACGTGGACCTCCTTGGTGAAGTCAGCCACTGTTAGGGCTCCCGAGAAGCGGGCCGTGCCCGCGGTGGGCAGCACGTGACTGGGTCCGGCCACGTAGTCGCCGAGCGACGCTGGGGACCACGGACCACAGAAGACAGCGCCGGCGTGACGGACTCGCTCGGCCAACGCCTCAGCATCATCCACCATCAGTTGCAAGTGCTCGGGCGCGATGGCATCGGCTACAGCCAGCGCCTGGTCTGGGCCGTCCACCAGCACGCTCCAACCGGCATCGGCCAAGGTGGCCGTGATGTCCTCCCGGCGGGGGGCCTCGGCCACCATTCGGACCACTTCGGCCTCCACCGCCTCGTCCCACGTGACCAGCCAGGCCAGACCGTCCGGACCGTGCTCGGCCTGAACTACGACGTCAACAGCGGCGAAGGGCGCAGGGACCGAGGCGTCAGCCACCACCACCACCTCCGACGGGCCGGCGAAGGCCGACGGGATGCCAACATGGCCCGCCACCTCGCGTTTAGCCAGTGCCACGTACACGCTGCCCGGCCCGACAATGACGTCCACGGCGGGCACGGTCTCTGTCCCGTAGGCCATCGCGGCCACCGCCTGGGCCCCTCCCACCGCATACACGGCATCAACCCCGGCCACAGCAGCAGCGGCCAAAGTCACGTCGGCGATTCGGCCATCAGTTCCGGGAGGAACGCAGAGGACAACCTCGTCCACCCCGGCCACCCGCGCGGGTACGGCAGTCATCAGGACGGTGGAGGGGTAGGCAGCTCGGCCGCCGGGGGCGTAGCAGCCCGCCCGCTCCACAGGACGGCACAGGGAGCGGATAACCAAGCCATCTTCCTCGGTTCGGCGCTCGGACCGCACCTGGCCGACGTGGTGGCGTCGGACAGCCTCGGCCGCTACCTCCAATGCCTCCAGGACCCCGGGCTGGACGCGGCCAGGAGCGGCGGCAACCTCGGCGGGGTCAACGCGGATTGTTTCCAGGTCGGCACCGTCGAAACGGGAGGTCATCTCCAGCAGGGCGATGTCTCCCCGCTGGCGGACGTCGGCCAGGATGGCCCGGACCTCCTCCAACGGTCCCTCGCCGGCCACCGTCGGCCGGGGGAGAACCGACCGGACGTCCTGGACCGAGCCACGCAGGTCGAGCCGCCGGAGCATCCCGTCACGCTACCGGCCGTTACCCGTCGTACTGGAAGGGCTTTCCGACATGCTGGACCAACGGCGACCGCGGGACCAGACTTCAGCCATGGAGTCCGAACACGCCGCCGAGTTATCGTCGGTGGCCGCCCAGCTAGCCGATTTGGTCCACCGGGTGGAGAACCTGGCCGGGGAGGGGGACCCCGATCGGACTGAGGACCGTTCTGCACTCCTGGAGGTGGAGCGGCATCTCCGAGGAGCGCTCCGAGAGATGGAACGCTCCCGGAGGGCCACCGAAGGACGCTGACTGGGGAAAATCGTCGCCATGATCCGAAAAAGTCGCTCGGCGCCCTAAAGGGCGCCGAGCGGGCGAGGTGGGTGGCGGGAACCCGGTCCTCGCAGGCCGGGTGGCGGGACCCGGCTGGGTGAACGTACTACACCCACAGTGGATGTGAAACCGGTTCCTGTTAATGAGTTTGTGTGAAATTCGTCACCAGCGAAAACCTGGCTTAAACCTCCGACGCCGGGCAGAAGTCGTTGAGGACGCACTCCTCGCAACGGGGCTTCCGACTCGGACAGACCCGTCGACCGTGGAGGATCAGGCGAAGGCTGAATCGGCCCCGCTCGGCGGCCGGCACCATCGGGTTGAGCTCTCGCTCCACCTTGACCGGATCGGTCTCCGTGGTGAGCCCCAGACGCCGCGCCAGGCGTCCCACGTGGGTATCCACCGGAAGGCCCGGCAGGTCCAGAGCCACGCTGCGAACCACGTTGGCAGTCTTACGACCCACTCCGGGAAGCGACGTCAAGTCGGCCATCCCACCCGGGACCTCGCTTTCGTACTCCTCGACCAGCCGCTGGGCCATGCCGAGGAGGCTCCGGGCCTTGTTGACGTAGAAGCCGGTCGACCTGACGATCTCCTCTAGCTCGTGGGGAACAGCGCCCGCCAGGTCCTCCGGGGTGGGATAGGCGGCGAACAGGGCCGGTGTCACCATGTTCACCCGCTTGTCCGTGCACTGCGCCGACAGGATGGTGGACGCCAGAAGCTGGAACGGGTTGGCATGGTCCAGCTCGCATTCGGCCGCCGGGTACTCGTCCTGCAGTCGACGGTGGACCTCGGCTGCCCGCCCCCTGGGTGATCTCGGTTGTCCCATGGAGGCCGACGGTAGCCTCGGCGCCCATGGACCGGCTCACCGTCTCAGACGGAACCGATACCGCCACACTCACTGGTGCCGGTCGCACACCGGACGGCGACCTGGCCCGCTGGCGGCTCGAGGTTGATCTGGTCGACTCGGACACCGCCACCGGAACCACCGCTGATCGGGAGCGCCGACTCCTGGAAGCCGCCACGCAGGCCGTTGGCCTCCAGGGAGGTGGTCGGCTGGAGTACTGGGTCGAGCGGGTTGGCCCGCAGGGTGACCGCGTCCCTACGTCAGCCGGCTTCACGCCCACCCGCGACCTCCTGCGACTCCGTCGCGAGCTCCCGGCGTTGGCCACCGACCTCCCAACCCGGGCCTTCGTACCTGGAGACGCCGAGGCCTTCCTGGCCGTGAACAACCTGGCCTTCGACTGGCACCCCGACCAAGGGGGTATGACCGAAGCCGACTTGGAGGCCCGCCAGGCAGAGACCTGGTACGACCCCGACGGCTTTCTGCTCCACGAGGTCGCTGATGACCTCCTCGGCTTCTGCTGGACCAAAGTTCACACCAACGAAGACCCGCCTGTGGGCGAGATCTACGCCATCGCCGTCCATCCCGAGCACCACGGGAAGGGGCTCGGCCGGGCCCTCACCCTGGCCGGATTGGCTCACCTAGCGGGCCGTCGCCTCCGACACGCCATCCTCTACGTGGAATCCGACAACCGACCCGCCCTCCGTTTGTACCGGGGGCTCGGATTCGAGACTGAGTTCACCAATCGCTCCTACCAGCGCATCGTCCGATGATCGCCGACGCTCCCCCACCGACCCGAGGTCTTCCCACGAGCCGGTACGACCTGACTCGCGACGCCCTGGCTGACCTGCTGGCCGGTCAACCCGCCTACCGCCTGGATCAGTTGTGGCAGGGCCTGTACCGCGACCTGGCCGAACCGGAGGAGATGACCACACTGCCCGCCTCCCTCCGCAGGGACCTGGCCGAACACCTTCCTGCCGCCCTCGTAGAGGACACCCGCTCGGTGGGCGACCGGGGGAGGACTGTGAAGTGGCTGTGGCGTCTCGCTGACGGCACCCTCATCGAGACAGTCCTTATGCACTACCGGAACCGTTCCACAGTCTGCGTGAGCACCCAGGCCGGTTGCGCCATGGCCTGCGGGTTCTGTGCCACCGGCCAGATGGGCTTCGAACGCCACCTGACCGCCGGGGAGATCGTGGAACAGGTAGTCAGGGCCCAAGTCGATGCCGGCGACCGTCGGGTCTCCAACGTGGTCTTTATGGGCATGGGTGAGCCCTTGGCCAATTACGACAGGACCTGGGCGGCCGTCGAGCGGATCCATGACGGCCTCGGACTATCAGCCCGTCACCTGACCATCTCCACCGTTGGCCTAGTCCCCGGTATCCGTCGTCTGGCCACAGAGTCTCTCCCCGTCAACCTGGCCGTCTCCCTGCACGCCGCTGACGACGACCTCCGGGACGAGCTGGTCCCCATCAACCGACGGTGGCCCTTGGCCGAGCTGGCTGAAGCCTGTCGGGAACACGTGACGGCCACCGGCCGACGACTGTCGTTCGAGTGGGCCCTCATCGACGGCACCAACGACCGTCCCGAGGACGCTCGGCGGCTGGCCGCCTATGCCCGACCGCTCGGTGCCCACGTGAACCTGATCCCGCTGAACCCCACGCCCGGATGGCCCACCGTCGGCTCGCCCCCCGACCGGGTTCGGGCCTTCGCCGACGAGTTGCGCTCTCACGGCTCCAACGCGACGATCCGACGAACCCGGGGAACCGAGATCGATGCCGCCTGTGGCCAGCTGCGTGCTGACCGGGCTGACACCCGGGTAGCTGTTCCCATCCGCCGCCAACCCACTACCTGATCGGCGAACCGCCCAGGCGGGGTCGGATCGCACCCTGACGCTGACAGACTGGCGACCATGCAGGCCCGAAGTTGGCTGAACCGCCTCCATCCCCAGACGCTGCTCAGCGCCACGATGCTCCTGTACATCGAGGGGCTGTTCAACCTGGTGCGAGGCCCCTTCCTAGCCATGGTGGGCGCGGCCATGTTTCCCGCCGCCTGGGGACTGGCCAACGACCGTCGCTGGGGCTGGCGTCTGGGCGTGATGGCGGCCTCGCTGGCCGTGGTCTGGCGCCTGCGGTCGTACGGCCTGGGCAACCCGGTGACCACGGCACTGATCCTGCTCTTCCCGGTGGCCTTGCTGATCCTCCTGCTACACCCCACCAGTCGGGAACACCAGCGCATCTGGTTCCGATGAGCCGGAGGGATCCGTGACCATCTCCGGCGCCCAGATCCCCGACCCCTCACGCCCTCTCCCCCAGGGCGCTGAGAAAGCCGCCGCGGTGCGGTCCATGTTCGACGCCATCGCCCCCCGCTACGACCTAGTCAACCGAATCATGACGTTCCGCCTGGACGTCCGGTGGCGGCACCGTGCGGTGCTCCGACTGGGCCTACCCGCCGGTTCCACCGTCCTGGATCTGGCCTGCGGAACCGGAGATCTGTGCCGGGACCTGAAGAACGCCGGCCACCGAGCCGTCGGCATAGATCTCTCCTGGGGGATGCTGGCCGCTGCCACCACTGACGCTCCGCTCGTCCACGCCGACGCCCTCCGACTCCCGGTGGCCGACCGTTCGGTGGACGGGATCACCTGCGGGTTCGCTCTCCGGAATCTGTCCGCCCTGGAGCCCTTCCTGGCTGAGTTGGCCCGGGTACTCCGACCCGGTGGACGGATCGCTCTACTGGAGGTCGACCAGCCCCGTAGCCCTTTCCTGCGCCTCGGCCACGGCGTCTACTTTGGTCGGGTGGTTCCGTTCATCGGTGGGCTCCTGTCGGACCGGGACGCCTACCGGTACCTCCCCCGTTCGGTCGCCTACCTTCCACCCGAGGCTGACCTGCTGGCCACCATCGCCACGGCCGGCTTCGTTGAGGTGGCCAAAGACCGCTGCAGCGGCGGCATCGCTCAACTGTTGAGCGCTAGCCGAGCCTAAGGCCAGCCGGTCACGCCGACAGGGCCAGGCCTAGGGCCAGTAATGCCCCGGCCGCCATCTGGATCTTTCCGGTTCGGGCCAGCACATCCACTAGGTCCGGACCCTCGGCTCCGGCCAGCACCCTACGGACTGACGGCCCGGCCATCAGGCCAGCGATCAGTACCAGGGCGGCCCAGGGTCGGGACAGGGCGCACAACGACCCCACGACCAGAGAGCCGTCCAGGAGCGCTACGTACAAAAGTCGTGTCCGGCGGTCTCCCAGCCGGACGGCCAACGTCCGCTTCCCTCCCTCCTCGTCGCCCACCCGGTCTCGTAGGTTGTTGACGACCAGGAGAGAGCAGGCCAGGAATCCCACGGCAACAGCGGCCAGCCAGGCCAGGCCCGGCATTTGCTGTTGATGCACGTAGGTGCTTCCTACCGTGGCCACCAGGCCGAAGAAGGCAAACACGAACACCTCGCCCAGTCCCCGGTAGCCATACGGCCGGGACCCGCCGGTGTAAAACCACCCGGCTGCTACCGACGCCGCTCCCACGACGAGTAGCCACGGGGTCACAGCGGCGGCGAGGGTGAGGCCCGCCACAGAAGCCAGGGCGAAGGCGAGCAGCATGGCCGTCCGGACCTCCTCGGGGGTAGCCAAGCCCCCACCCACCAGGCGGGCCGGACCGACGCGTTCCGGACCATCGGTTCCACGCAGGCCGTCCGACAGATCGTTTGCGTAGTTGACCGCCACCTGGAGGGCCAGGGCCACCACCAGCGCCGCGGCGGCTCGCCACCAGACCACACCGGTCCCTGCGGCCACCGCCGTCCCAACCAGAACAGGGACTATGGCAGCCGGAAGGGTCCGAGGTCTCGCCCCGAGGATCCACCGTCTCACCCCCGGAGTCTGCCAGTGGGGCCGGTCCCCGGAGGTCGACTGGTCGTCAGTAGGGTCCGGGCGGTGAACCTTCTGGCCGGCGAGAGCAGCCCGTATCTCCGCCAGCACGCCGACAACCCGGTGCACTGGTACCCGTGGGGCGAAGCGGCTCGGGCGGCGGCCGCCGAACGCGACGTGCCCCTCCTCCTCTCCGTCGGCTATTCGGCCTGCCACTGGTGTCATGTCATGGCCCACGAGTCGTTTGAGAACCCGGAGATCGCCGCCCAGATGAACGCCGGGTTCGTGAACGTCAAGGTCGACCGCGAGGAGCGGCCGGACGTGGACTCGATCTACATGGACGCCGTGACCACCCTGACCGGACGGGGCGGCTGGCCCATGACCGTGTTCTGCCATCCCGACGGGCGGCCCTTCCACGGTGGGACCTACTGGCCTAATCGTCCGCGGGGAGGGATGCCGTCGTTCCCTCAGGTTCTGTCGGCTGTCCGGGAGGCCTGGGACCAACGGCGCAACGATCTCGAGGGTCTGGGCGACCACCTGACGGCCACCATGGCCCGGCACGGTGACCTCCGTCCGGCCGATGGCCCGCCGCCCGCCAACACTCTGGCCACGGCAGTCGCCCACCTAGTCGCCCAGCACGACGACGAGTGGGGTGGGTTCGGCGGAGCCCCCAAGTTCCCCCAGGCCATGAGCCTCGAGGCCCTCCTCAGGCACGTGGCTCGGTCCCCGGAGGCTGAGCCGATCCGAGTCCTCACCACCACCCTGGACGCCATGGCCGCCGGTGGCATGCACGATCACCTGGGCGGCGGGTTCGCCCGCTACTCGGTCGACCCCTACTGGCTGGTCCCCCACTTCGAGAAGATGCTCTACGACAACGCCCTCCTTGCCCGCTCCTACCTGCACGGGTGGCGGGTGCTCGGCCATCGCCGCTGGCTTCAGGTAGCCACCGCCGCTATCGACTACGTGCTGCGGGACCTCCGTCACCCTGACGGGGGTTTCTTCTCAGCCGAGGACGCCGACTCGGAGGGGGCCGAGGGCACGTTCTACCTGTGGTCGCTGGATGAAGTGCGTTCGGTGTGCGGGGAGAACGCCGACGAGGCCGTCAAGTGGTACGGGGTCACCGAGGACGGCAACTTTGAAGGGACCAATATTCTCCACCGGCCGGTCCGAGGCGACCTGGAGCGTCCTGATGCGGTTGAGCAGGCCCGAGTAGCCCTCTTCGCTCGTCGGGAGGCCCGAGTTCGGCCCGGGTTGGACGACAAGGTCCTGACCGAGTGGAACGGCCTGATGCTGGCGACTCTGGCCGAGGCCGCCATGGCTGTGGGACGGGAGGACTGGTTGGAAGCGGCCACGGCGAACGCCGACTTCCTCTGTCGGACTCTCAGGCGACCGGACGGCCGGTGGCTACGCTCCTGGCAGGCCGACGCCGGAGCCCACACTCTGGGCTACGCGGCAGACCACGCAGCCATGGTGGACGGACTGACCCGACTCGGTGAGGCTTCTGGTGAGGCCCGGTGGACCGAGTTGGCCGTGTCAACGGCCGACGTCCTCCTGGACCGTTTCCTAGACAGGGAGAACGGCGGGTTCCACGGCACCGGAGATGACGCCGAGGCTCTGGTTCGCCGGCCCAAGGACTTGCTGGACAACGCCCAGCCGTCAGCCAACAGCCTGGCCGCGGTGGCCCTGTTGCGCCTCGGAGCGCTGGTCGGAGACACCCGCTACGTCGAGGTTGCCGCGGGGGTGCTACAGCTACTGGGCGATTCGATCACCGAACATCCCACTGCCTTCGGCCACTTGTTGGGAGCCGTCGACCTGCACCACTCCGGTATCACTGAGGTGGTGGTGACCGGAGATCGCCCCGATCTTGTCGCCGCGGTGGCCGGAACCTGGCGGCCGAACACGGTCCTAGCCTGGGGCGAGCCTTTCGGCGGGCCACTCTGGGAAGGACGTGACGGCGACCGAGCCTGGGTGTGCCGCGAGTTCGCCTGTCGGGCCCCAGTCGACTCGCCCGACGACCTCCGGGCCGAGTTGGCCTGAGCCGATCTCGGTCTCAGGAATTGTCGACAGGGACCACCGCCTGCGACGAGAGCTAGGCGGCCTTCTCCAGAATGTGGATACCGCAGGCCGAACCAAGGCCGATCACGTGGGTGAGGCCAACCCTGGCGCCCTCGACCTGACGGTCTCCGGCCTCGCCTCGCAGGTGGGTGGTGACCTCGTAGACGTTGGCCACCCCGGTCGCCCCAATCGGATGCCCCTTGGAGATCAGTCCACCCGAAACGTTGACCGGGATCCGCCCGTCGCGGAACGGACCGCCAGAGTCGATGAACTCACCGGCTCCGCCCCGCTCGCAAAGGCCCAGGTTGTCGTAGTGAATGAGCTCGGCGGTCGCGAAGCAGTCGTGCAACTCCACCAGGTCGAGGTCTTCGGGGCCCACCCCGGCCGCCTCGTAGGCCTGGGCAGCAGCGTTGCGGGTCAGGGTGTTCACGTCGGGCTGCACCTGGCCGCTCTCCACCCACGGGTCGGAGGTAAGGACCGAGGCTGAGATCTTCACCGCCCGCTTCTGCACCTCGCCGGGTAGAGACCTGAGGCGCTCCTCAGACACCAGTACGGCCGCCGCCGCTCCGTCACCGGTCGGGCAGCACATCAGCAGAGTGTTCGGATAGCTCTGCACCGGGGAGCCCATGATCTCCTCCATGGAGAACTCCTTGCGGTACTGGGCCAGCGGATTCAGCGTGGAGTGCAGGTGGTTCTTGTAGGCCACCCGGGCGAACTGCTCGAAGCCCACCCCTTCGTTCTCGTAGGCGTACTCCATGCCGGCCTGGGCGAACACGCCCGGCATCGTCTCAGTGCCCAGGATCCCGTCAACGCCGGTCACCGCTCCGTACCGGCCTGACGGCTCGTAGACGTTGGCGTCGTCCTTGGCGCCGCCTCGTAGTAGCCCCATCTTGCCCATCTGCTCGACGCCAAAAGCCAGGCCCATCTGGGCCTCCCCGGCCCTGATGGCGAGGTAGACGGTGCGCAGGGCGGTGGCCCCGGTGGCACACGCATTGGTCACATTGAACACCGGGATGCCGGTCTGTCCGATCTGCTTCTGGACCCGTTGGCCCATACCCGACTGGGCTTGGAACAGGGTGCCGGCCCCCATCACATCCATGTCGTGGATCGACACGCCTCCGTCGTCCAGGGCATCTAGGCAGGCCCGGGCGGCGAGGTCCACCGCGTCCAACTCGGGATAGCGCCCGAACCTCGTCATGCTCGTCCCGAGGACCCAGACTGCGTCCGCCATCGAGTACTCCCTTCTGTTCCGTTTCTCAGACCGCCACGTAGCCGAAGGCTACGCACTCGGTCCCGTTGTCATCCGTTCCGCACCCGTAGGTGGTGAGCCGTAGGCGCATCCCTAACTCGGCCTTCAGGGGGTCGTCGAGCCCCACCACGTTGGCCCGCACCGACGTCCCGTCATCGGTCTGCACGATGGCCGAAACGTAGGGAACCGGAATCCCCGGAGCAGCCCGGTGCACGATGCTAAAGGCCCGCAACGTGGCCTCGCCGGCCACCCGGACGTCGGCGAACGCCGTTCTCCCGCACTTCGCACACGCGTTTCGCCGGTCGAAGTAGCGCGCTCCGCAGTTGGCGCACTCGTTAGCCACCAGGTGTGGATCATCGCCGATCCGCAGGTAGTCGACGATGGGCAGATGCTCCGGGACCTCCGCGGTACCGTCGGCCTCTTCGGTCATGTCAATCCTCCGGCAGGTACTCGATGCCCCACTTCGTCGGACAGTACTGGCACCGTCGGACCGGCTTCCATCCGGGACTAACTAGCCTCCGTCTCACCAGGTACCGCGGTGAAGTACCTCGTCCAGGGGTCGCCGAGCCCGGAGCGTCGAAGCACTGGCCCGGGCGTCTATTAGCGCCGGATGTCCTAGAGCCACCGTGCCGATCGCCCGGGCTTCGTCGGGCACTCCGAACCGTTCCCGGACCGCTTCTTCGTGCTCGAAGAGGCCAAAAAAGCAGCACCCCAAGCCGGCCTCGACGGCCAGCAGCTGGAGGGCCATGGCCGCAAAGGCGGCGTCGGTCAGCCAGTACGGCACCGGCCAGTCGGAGGCTGAGCCGCTCAGACTGGACCCCTCTTTGTCGGGCTCGGCGTAGCGGTTCAGGTAACGGGCGGGCAGGCCGAACGTGATTACCAGGGCCGGGGCGTTTACCAGACCTGGCCACGGGAAGGCTCCCCGTCGGTCGGGTGGCAGCGTGGTGTCCCAGTAGGTAGATACGTCTGCCCCTTCCAGGGTCAAGAACTCCACGCCCTGGCAGTTCCCGGCCGTCGGGGTTCGGCGAGCCCGGTCCACCAAGTCGTCGAGGGTCCCGGCGGCCAGGGGTGTCTTCGTAAAGGATCGACAGGAGCGGCGGTCCCGGAGGGCGTCAGAAACGGTCATCGACGGCGCCCACCCGGATCGGTTCCGGCGCCCGGAGCTCAGAGGTGCTTCTCGAGGTCCTCGGCCAAGGCCCAACCGAAAGCCACCAGGACGTCGCCCTTGGCCACGTCGAGGCTGTCGAAGTAGGCCGCCACATCGGCGCCCAGCTTCTCCGGCTTCAGGCTGGTGTGGTCGAAGACGCAGGCCTGGGTACCTTTGCCTGGCGACACGAACCGTCGCTCGTCGTAGGACAGGGTCGACAGGCCAAATCGCTTGACGAAGCGTCGACCCCACGCCCTCTCCTCGCCGGAGGCCCTGTGGCCGGGACGGGGCACGATGTCGGTCAAGACCCGAAGGGCCTCGAATCCCGATGGCTCATTGAAGCGGGATCCGATTACCACGTCCTCGTCCGGGAAGGCCAGGACAGCCCGTCGCAGCTGCTCGGCCACAAGGGCCCGAAGCACGGTGTCTCGCTTGGAGGTCCGGTGGATGGACGCCATGCCAACGATCACCGCCGGGGTCCCTCCGATGCGCTCCAGCGTGCTGAACGAGAAGCCCTTGAGACGTCCGCCCGCCCGGGCGGTGGTGATGAGCACCCACTCTTCCGTCTGCTTAGAGATCAGGCCGATGCCGAACGGGTTAGGCCCCTCGGCACAGAGGTCGGCCATCTCTTCGATCTCGGCATCGCCGAGCATCGTGCAGTCCTTGGTCTCGACCTCGATCGCCATCAGCCCCGATGCCTCCGATTCCGCCTGCTGGTCCCCCTCCATCCTGCCGGACGACAGGGATGTTCCCAACCCGCGGCCGCTCTCTTGCGCCAGCTCAGCCGGCCAGAACGGCGTCGGCGCCCAAGAGGATCCGAATTTCGGCCACTAGGCCGCTGGCCGGGTCGACCGAGAAGTCGTCGGGCAGTCGGAGTACCTGACGGTCACCCAGGTGGAGGTATACCTCGGAATCTCCAGGATGGGTGGCTAGAAGTTCCTTAAGCTCCTCGATGGTCTCCTCGTAAACGCGGTTCATCGGCAGCTGGACCCGGACCGGACGGGCCTGGTCCAGCTGTGTGGTCTCGAGGACCTCCACGTCCTGGCAGATCACCTTCGGGAGGTCCTCTCGCCGGTCGATTCGACCTCTGACTAGCACGATGGTGTCATCGGCCAGCTTGTGGCCGTGGTCGGCCATCGTCTTTGGGAAAACCATGATCTCTATGGTCCCACCTAAGTCCTCCAGGTCGAAGGTGGCCATCAGGTCGCCCCGACGGGTCCACTTTTTGGCCAGGTTGGTGACCACCCCACCTACCACCCTGAAAACGCCGTCGTCCGCGTCCTCCAACTCGCCGATAGTGGAGTCGGCCCGACGTCGGAGGGCCGACTCGTAACCCAATAGCGGGTGGTCGGACACGTAGAGGCCGAGCATCTCCTTTTCGAAGGCCAGGCGGGTGGCCTTGTCGAACTCGACGTCGGCCACCTCGGCTCGCTCGTCGAACGACGGGCCCTCCGAGCTCTCCCCGAACAGCGACATGACCCCCATGTCGTGTTCCTTCCGACGTGCCACCGTGTGGTCGATGATCTGCTCGTGGGCGTGCAACAGGCCCTGGCGCGGGTGGCCAAGGGCGTCGAAGGCCCCTGCTTTAATCAGGGACTCGATGGTCCTCTTGTTGAGCACCGTTGTGTTGCACCGTTCGGCAAAGTCGTAGAAGTCGGCGAACGGACCGTTGGCCGCCCGTTCGGCCTCGATTAGTTCCACCAGTCCCTCACCTACGTTTCGCACTGCGGAAAGCCCGAAGACGATCCTCCCGGGCGATGCGTCCGGCCCGGCGGCCAGGTCTGGAACCGGCTCGAAGTTCGAGCGGGCCACATTTATGTCGGGTACGCCTACTTCGATATCCAACACCCGGCATTCGTTGAGGTAGACGGCAGCCTTATCCAGGTTGGACCTCACGCTGGTCAATAAGGCGGCCAGATACTCCACCGGATAGTGGGCCTTTAGGTAGGCGATCTGATAGGCGATGAAGCCGTATCCGTAGGAGTGGCTCTTATTGAAGGCATAGTCGGCGAATTGCTCGATGATGTCGAACATCTCGTCGCCGAGTGCCGACCCGTAACCGGTGGCCTCGCAGCCCCCCACAAAGGCGGCCCGCTCATGCTGCATGAGTTCCCGGTCCTTCTTGCCGCAGGCCTTCCGAAGGTTGTCTGCTTCAGCCAGGGAGTAACCGGCGAACTTTTGGGCCACCCGCATTACCGACTCCTGGTAGATCATGAGGCCGTAGGTGTCTCCCAGGATCTCCTCGGCATCTGGGTGGAGGTGGACTACCTGCTGTCGCCCGTTCTTGCGGTCGGCGTAGTCGTTGTGCATATTGGCCGCCATCGGGCCGGGCCGGTACAGGGCGACCAGGGCGGCTACGTCCTCGAATGAACTCGGAGCCAGGGAGCGCATCAGAGCCCGCATAGGGCCCGACTCGAGTTGGAACACCCCGATGGAGTCACCGCGGGCCAGCATGGCCAGCGTCGGCTTGTCCACCAAGTCCACCGCGTCGATGTCCACCATCTCGCCACGGGTCCGTTCGATGAGTTGGAGCGTGTCGGTGATGACGTCGAGGTTCCGTAGGCCGAGAAAGTCCATCTTCAGTAGGCCGAGGTCTGCAACCCCGTTCATGTCGTACTGGGTGACGACCGGGGCGTCCTCCGGATCTTGCCCAGACTCCGGCTTACGCTGAATGGGGAGATACTCGGTGAGCGGCTCCCGGGTGATGACCACGGCCGCCGCGTGGATCCCGTCCTGGCGACGGAGACCCTCAAGACCCCGGGCCACGTCCACCACGGCCCGTACGTCGTCGTCATTGCTATACATGTCCCGCAGGTCAGCAGCCACCTTGAAGCCGTCGGGGTACTGCTCGTCCTCCTCCAGGCAGGCCGCCAGTGGGGTGTCGCGTCCCATGATGAGCGGCGGCATGGCCTTGGCGACACGGTCGCCTAAGGCGTACGGGTAGCCGAGCACCCGGGCAGCATCTCGGACAGCGGCTCGAGCCTTGATCTGCGAGAAGGTCACGATCTGGGCCACGTGATCCCGGCCATATTTTTCGGCCGCGTACCGGATCATCTCGTCACGGAACCGAGAGTCGAAGTCCATGTCGATATCGGGCATGGAGATTCGGCTGGGGTTCAGGAAGCGCTCGAACAACAGGTCGTACCGAATGGGATCCAAGTCAGTGATCCGGAGGGAGTAGGCCACCGCGCACCCGGCAGCGCTGCCCCGGCCTGGGCCGACGCGAATCCCCTGGTCTCGGGCGTGCCGGATGAGATCCCAGGTAATGAGGAAGTACGACGAGAAGCCCATGTCGCGGATGGTGGCCAGTTCGTAGGCCAGGCGCTCCACAACCCGGTCATCGAGCTGGTTACCCCACCGCTTTCTCGCCCCCTCGAAGGCCAGGTGCTCAAGGTAGGAGTCGGCGTCCTCGAAACCCTCGGGAATCGGGAAGTCGGGCAGCCGGGGATTACCAAACTCGATTTCCACCCCGCACCGCTCAGCGATCCACAGTGTGTTGTCACAGGCGTCGGGCAGATCCCGGAACAGCTCGCGCATTTCGTGAGTGGACTTCAGGTAGTGCTCTTCGCCGGAGAACCGGAAGCGGTTGGGGTCGCTCATCTGGGAGCCGGTCTGGACACAGAGGAGGGCGTCGTGGGCCCGGGCGTCCTCCCGCCGCGTGTAGTGGCTGTCATTGGTAGCCAGCAGCGGTGCTCCGAGTTCTCTGGCGATTCTCTCCAACTGGGGGTTGGTCCGATGCTGCTCCGGGATTCCCTGGTCCTGGAGCTCGATGAAGAGGTTGTCCTTCCCGAAGATCTCTTGTAGTCGGGCCGCCTTGGTCCGGGCGTCGTCGAAATCGTCCCTGAGTAGGGCCTGGAGGACGTGGCCGCCCAGACAGCCCGTGGTGGCAATCAGGCCCTCGCTGTGCTCGGCCAGTACATCCCAGTCGACTCGGGGCTTGTAGTAGTACCCCTCCATGAAGGCCCGGCTGGCCACCTGGATCAGGTTCCGGTAGCCCACGTCGTTCTCCGCCAGCAGGGTGAGGTGGTACATCAACTTGCGGCCGCCATCCGTCTCGCCACCCGAGTCGTCGACTCGGCCTCTTCTCGACGGGCGCTCGAAACGGGTGTCATGGGCCATGTATGCCTCGGTGCCCAGAATCGGCTTGATCCCACGGTCGCGGCAGGCCCGGTAGAAGTCCAGGATCCCGTACATGTTCCCGTGGTCGGTGATCCCGAGCGCCGTCTGGCCGTCGGCCACCGCAGCGTCCACCAACTCGCCGATCCGGGCTGCCCCGTCCAGCATCGAGAACTCGGTATGGACGTGGAGGTGGGCGAAACCGGCAGTCATCGGGTAGCGCCCCTCACAGGTAAGTGCCGGGCCGAATCTCCGGCCCGTCGCCCGGTTCTCCGGACGGCAGCGCCGGGGGTCGCATCCCGGCCAACTGCTGCTGGGCGGCCATCTGCTGGGCGAACAGGGTGGCTTGGATCCCCTGAATAAGGCCCTCTAGCCACCCGACCAACTGCGCTTGGGCGATCCGTAACTCGTCGGAGGTGGGCGCCACGTCGTCGGCGAACGGGAGGGCCAACCGGCCTAGCTCTTCGCGGAGGTCGACCGAAAGCGCGGCGCCCAACTCGGCTACCGATGTCTCGTAGATCTCCCGGAGCCGATCCCGGCTGGGCTCGTCCAGCGTGGCCGAGCGGACTTCCTCCAGGAGTTGGCGCATCATCGTCCCCACTCGCATGACTTTGGCCGGGTGCTCGATCGACTCGTCGATAAGGTCATCGTCGACCGCCTCGGATGGATTCTCAGAGGCATCCACCACCTCCGGCTCGACCGGTTCCGAGGGGCTCGCAGGTTGTCCCGTCATCGGTCCGGACTCTATGCCCCGCGACGGTCGGCTGTTGGTCCCCTCGTCCACATCCCAGCGGCTCACGTCACGGCGAAGACGGCAGGCACCAGCATCTCGTCGGCGGTCAGCGATCCGTGCCGCCCGATGAGCTCGATGGAGCTGGCCTCGGCTGGGTCCACGAAGGCCACCGGATCCCTGGCCACCACGGCCACGTCACCCAGCCGGCCCCGGGCAGTCGACGTCACTCGGTCGCCTAGCCACCCGGCCGACACCACCTCGTCCACCGATCGGACCCAGCCCACGTGGTCGAACGCCTGGTGGGCGGCGGCCAGCAGGTCCGAGGCAGCCCCCGGTCGGGAGTGGAGCCACCGGAAGCGAGCCTCACCGCTTTGGCCGTCGACCAGGCCGGTGACCTCTGCCGGTAGGTGAATCAGGCGTTCTCCCACATGCACCTGGCCGTGGTCGGCCGTGACCACAACCGCCGTCCCGGCCGGCAGCCGGTGGAGGAGTTCGGCCACCATGGCGTCGCAGGCCGCCAGCTCGTCGTTGTAGCGCTCGGCCAGCCCGAACTCGTGGGCTGTCCGGTCGATGTCGTCCCAGTAGGCGTAGACGAACGGTTCCTCGCGTGCGAAAGCGCCTAGCACCTGGTTCACCAGGCCTCCCCTATCGGCGTAGCCGAAGAGGCGGGTGTCGGATAGGTGGGCCGCGGTGAATCCGGAGTCGGCGAACTGGGCTCTGGTCACCACCGGGGGTCGTTGGGAGCCGAACATCTCGCACGGCTGGAAGAGTCGGGGGTCGTAGCGGCAACGGGCATCACCGTTTCCCGTTGACCAGCGCAAGGCGTTGAGGATCTCCCCATGAGGTGGCCCGCTGGACCCACCGACGGCAATCCGGTATCCGACCATCCCGTGTTCGCCCGGAGGCAGGCCGGTGGAGATGGACGTCAGGGCCGCCGCCGTGGTGCTGGGTGCCACGGTGGTAATCGGACCTCCCGCCATATCGGTCAGGGTCGGGGCGACCTCGGTCCGATCCTGGAGTTGGAGCCAGCCCAGCCCATCCAGCACGAGGAGCAGGATTTGGCGGGCCTGCAGGACCTTCGCGGGCAGCCAGGTCGGTGCCGCGGAACCCTCCAGGAGCGCCGGCACGAGGGCGGTCACGCAGGCGTCGTGGTAGGCCGGAACGACCGGGGTGGTGGCTCCCCCGACAGAGTGGTCCATGATTTCCCGACCGTAGCGGTGGTCGGGCACCGCCGACGCCCGAGTGGGAGCGACATCGGCCCATCGGTCGGTCCACGTCTAGGATCGACCGACGTGAAGGTCTCGACGCGGGGCGACTACGCCAGCCGCGCCCTGTTGTCCCTCGCCCTCCACGGCGACGGCCAGAACCCTCGGTCGGTGCGCGAGATCGCCGACCAGACGGCCCTTCCTCAGCCCTATCTCGAGCAGATCCTCTTGGCCCTGAAGGGCGCTGGCCTGGTCCGTTCGAAGCGTGGGGTCGGTGGCGGCTACGTCCTGGCCCGGGAGCCGTCGACAATCCTCCTGTCCCAGATTGTCTCGGCAGTCGACGGCCCGATTGTGGCCGGCGACTTCAGCGACCCGCACACCGACGGGGCCTGCAATCACGAGGGCCAGTGCGTACTCCTCTCGATCTGGGCCAGCGCCGGGAGCCACATGCGGAACTACCTCGACTCGTTCACCCTCGAGGACATCGCCGGCATGGCGCGCGGCGAGACACCCTGGCCCGACGCCTAGGCCGGTAAGGGATTCGACGGGCTCCCACCAGTCGGGGGGCCCAGGCTCGCCAACAGGTTCTGGAGGTCTCCCGGGAGGGCGGCCTCGAAGGAAAGCCGGGCTCCGGTTACCGGATGGTCGAACGACAGGTGGGCGGCATGAAGGAACGGTCGACCAAGCTCCAGGCCCGCGCGATGGCCACCATAGGCGCCGTCCCCGACGAGGGGATGGCCGATGGCCGACAGGTGAACCCGGATCTGGTGGGTGCGCCCCGTCTCTAGGCGGCAGGTCACGTGAGACACCACGGGGTCGTCCCATGTGGCCACCACCTCGTATCCGGTCCGAGCCGGCCGCCCCGATCCAACCACCGCCATCCGAGTGCGGTCTCGGGTCGAACGACCGATGGGTGCATCCACCACGCCGTTGGCCGTCTCGAACCGTCCCCAGGCCAGCGCCTCGTACCCTCGTCCGACCGAACGAGCAGCCAACTGCGCGACCAGGGAGTCGTACCCCGCCTGGGAGCGGGCCACGACCAGCGCTCCCGAGGTTCCCTGGTCGAGCCGGTGCACAATGCCCGGGCGAGCCGTCGAACCGACGCCTGCGATTTCCGGGTGGGAGGCCAGCAGACCGTTGACCAGTGTCCCGGTGCGGTTCCCTGCACCAGGATGGACGACCAGGCCGGCCGGTTTGTCCACCACCAGGACGTCCTCGTCGACGTAGAGGACCACCACCGACACCCCGGCATCAGCGACTGGAGCGCCCACGTCGTCGCGGTCGAACCCGGCCACTGTCAACTCCTCGCCCTCCCGGACACGGTGGGAGCGGAGGGTGACCACCTCCCCGTTCAGGGTGACCCGTTCCGCCTCCAGCGCGGCGTTAGCACGGCTTCGGCTGACGTCACCGAGCAGAGCCACTACACGGTCCAACCGCTCACCGTCCAGGGCCGCCGGGATGGTCTCCCGAAGGCCAGTATCGCCGCTCACCGGCGCCAACCCCGCCAGACGACCAGGATCCCTCCCACCACGATCGCCGAATCTGCCACGTTGAAAACCGGCCACCATTGGAGGTCTATGAAGTCGACCACGGCACCACCGAAGAATCCCCCGCCCTCCCGGAACGCCCGGTCCGCCAGGTTGCCGATGGCCCCTCCAATGATGGCCCCGACGGCAATCCGCGCCACCGGATCGGCCGTACTGGCACCTTGACGAACCAGGAGGGCGATGACAAGCAGGATTAGGACAGCGAACAGGGCGCCCCGGCCTTCACCCAGGCTGAACGCCGCACCGGTGTTGAAGACCAGGTGGAGTCGTAACGTCCAGACGAGATCGATGGTTCTGTCGGCTAGGACGTCAGACGCCCACCACTTGGTCAGTTGATCCAGGAGCAGGACCGCGGCCCCAGCTAGAGCCGGCACCGTCCACCGGCTCCGACGGCCGGTGCCACCGGTCACCGCCGACCCAGCCCTCCGGCCTTGAACTCGACCCGCTCGGAGGCCCACGGTATGGCCTTGAGTCGCTCCTTCGGGATGTTCTTGCCGGACTTCACGCAGACCCCGTAGACCCGCCGACGGATCCGGTCCAGCGCTTCATCGATCTCCTCAACGGCGTCCCGTGCCTGGGCGCTCAGGGCCAGGTCGAGGTCACGCTCCACGGCAAGGGTGTCTCCTTCGCCCGACTCGTCGTCGAACTGAACGTCTCCAGGATCGCGGTCCTCCAGCAGCGAGTCCGCCTCAGCCTGGAGGGTGTCGGCGCTCTGCACATAGCGGGCGCGTTCTGCGAGGAGGGCCTTCTTCTGCTCATCCAGAAATTTCTTGCCAAACGGAGTCTTCGGGGCCTTTTTGGCCGGAGCCTTCTTCGCTGGCGCCTTGGCGGCAGTCTTTTTGGCCGGAGCCTTCTTCGCTGGCGCCTTGGCGGCAGTCTTTTTGGCCGGAGCCTTCTTCGCTGGCGCCTTGGCGGCAGTCTTTTTGGCCGGAGCCTTCTTCGCTGGCGCCTTGGCGGCAGTCTTTTTGGCCGGAGCCTTCTTCGCTGGCGCCTTGGCGGCAGTCTTTTTGGCCGGAGCCTTCTTCGCTGGCGCCTTGGCGGCAGTCTTTTTGGCCGGAGCCTTCTTCGCTGGCGCCTTGGCGGCAGTCTTTTTGGCCGGAGCCTTCTTCGCTGGCGCCTTGGCGGCAGTCTTTTTGGCCGGAGCCTTCTTCGCTGGCGCCTTGGCGGCAGTCTTTTTGGCCGGAGCCTTCTTCGCTGGCGCCTTGGCGGCAGTCTTTTTGGCCGGAGCCTTCTTCGCTGGCGCCTTGGCGGCAGTCTTTTTGGCCGGAGCCTTCTTCGCTGGCGCCTTGGCGGCAGTCTTTTTGGCCGGAGCCTTCTTCGCTGGCGCCTTGGCGGCAGTCTTTTTGGCCGGAGCCTTCTTCGCCGTGCTCTTAGCGGCCATCACCGCCTCCTCCCAAGTGCCGCCGGGACGACGACCGACGATCGGACGCGGGTCCGATGGGCCGAGGAGCGTACCGGCCTCCCCATGGATCCGGTGGGATCCCGAGGCTCGGATGGGAAAGCCTGATCGGTCCCGTACGGCTTCGAGTCCGGATCAGGAACCGTCGTCAGCGAAGAAGGCGTCAAGGTCTTCCCCGTCACCACCTACGCCACCGACCGACGGGGCCACGGGGTGAAGCCGCGTCACCACTTCGGCAGGCCGGCGAGCCTCCACCACAGAAGCAGGAGGCGATGCAACAGCGGGTTCCACTGACGTCGGTTCCGGCCGGGCCTCGATCACGACTGCCGGCCGATCCTCCACTCCCTCCACAAGCGTCCGGAGATCGTCCACGGCGCGCAGGAGGCGGTCCCGATGGGCAGCCACCAACTCCGCCGTCACGTCGATCTCTTCCCGGACTAGGTCCCGCTCGGCTTCTAGCCCAGTCATCTGCTCCAGCATCCGGGCCCGACCGTCCTGGATAGATTCCCGGATCTCGGCGTCAGCCGCCGTTCGAAGGTCGGCCGCTTCGGCCCGGGCATCGGCCACCAGGCTCGCCGCCTCGGCCGCCGCCGTGGCGATCGCGGCTTCCGCCTCAGCTCGGGCGGTACGGGCAGCGTCCAACTCTTCGGCCAGCTGCCGCTCGGCCAACTCCGCGCGCTCTCCGGCGCGTCGTGCCGTGGTCCGCAGGTCTTCGATCTCGCGACGCGCCCGGTCCAGTAGGTCGTCGACCTCAACGGGGTCGTAGCCCCGCATCTTCGTACCGATATGGACGTCGTCGAGTTCGTGCAGAATGTCCTCATCCATTGCCCCAGACTACCGCCGTGCCCCCCCCTGCTTCGGGCACCTCGCCAGCCGGCAACCAGCCCGGTCAACTACACAAAACGCCCATGAGAATGGAAATTCCAAAGAACGCCACAATGGGCGAGAGGTCTAGGGCCATGGCGCCCATGCGGAGCGGCGGGAGCACACGGCGCAGCGGCCCGAGGACGGGATCGGTCACCAGGTAGAGGAAACCGGCCACTGTGGCCACCGAACCGTCCGGTGAGATCGGGAACCAACTCAACACCACCCGCACAATTAGGACCAGCATGTACAGCTGGAGAAGCGAGCACACCAGGGTCGCCAACGCCCGCCCCTCTCAGTCGGTGAGGTGTCGGCGGTCTTCCACCGACACCTCCACGTCCACCGGTGTCATCAAGTACACCTGGTGGGTGACCTTCTCCATCTGGCCCTCTCCGCCGTAACAGACCCCGCTGGCGAAGTCGATGATCCGCCGAGACAGGTCAGCATCTACGCCCTGGAGGTTTACGATCACTGGCTGCTTGGCGATGAAGCGGTCGGCCATTTCCTGGACATCGTTGAACGACGACGGCGAGACGGTGACGGGCTTGGCCGTGGCCGCCGCCTTCAGGGGCCGAACTGTTCCTGTCGGTTCGGCCGGGATGGCTCGAACTGTGTTCGATGGTGGGACCTTGGTCAAGAGGGGGCCGACCGTTCCGCTGGTCTCGGCGGCTGCCCGGGCTTCGGCGAACTCGGTAGACGACAGCGGTCCACGGAGGACCGGTTCGTCGCCGTAATCCTCATATGCCTCGTCGGGCCCGAGGCCCAACCACATCATGAGCTTTTTCATCTGCACCCGATCGTCCGGCGCCGCCACCGACCAACTGTCGGCGATGGCTCCGAGCGTACTGGCCCGATCCGATCCGATGAGGACACCAGCGGTTCCCAGTTAGCGCCCACCCCGGGGAGGACGGTCTCCGAAAAGTGCTCGACCGACCCGAACCAAAGTCGAGCCGCTCGCCACGGCCTGTTCAAGGTCCTCGGTCATCCCCATCGAGCGCTCAACGAGACCCAGTGCGTCGGCCAGGTCAGCCACCACCCGGAAGGCCCGACCGGTGGCCGCGGTATCGCCCTGGGCGCCGACCGTCATCAGGCCGTCAACCCGGAGCCCAGCGTCCAGGGCCTGCCCGACCAGGTCCTCCACGGCGCCGGGCGGGCAGCCTCCCTTGCCGGGAAAGCCGAGCGGATCGACCTGCACCATGATCCGGTCTCCCGGAGCTCGTCGGGCGATCTCGGACACCAGGGCCGGCCGATCCACGGTCTGCCAGACCGCCACCCGTCCGGCCAGGCGTCGAACCTTATTGCGCTGGACGCTACCGATGACGTGCCACGCCACGTCCCAGCCAGCCAGGGCGTCGTCCTTGGCCAGAATCTCCTGAGCGTAATTTTCCCCCACAGCGCTGTGTCCGGCGGCCAACACCGCTTCCACAGCCTCCGGTCCAAATGCCTTGGTCACCGGGAGGAGGCGGGTCCGTCCGCCGCTCAGGTTGGCCAGCCGTTCCTCAAGGTCATGGATACGGTCGGCGACCGCTGTCGGGTCGATCAAAGGACTGTTCACCCTGCCTCCTCGAGAACGACCACCATGGCCTGGCGACAGGCGGTCCCGGTCGCCCGGTAGGACCAGTAACGGTCATCGCACGACGTGCAGGTGCCGTCGGCTATCGCCACCGGGATCGATAGGCCATCAAGCACGGTCCGGACTCCTGCGGCCAGGTCGGCGGCCGGCTGACCGTCGGTCGTCCAGGACCGGATAGACGATCCGAGCCGATCCACAAGGTTCTGGAGGTCATCCTGTCCGAATTCATAGCAGCAGGCGCCGATGTGAGGGCCTACCACGGCTTCTGCTGCCCTACCTCCCTGGGTCAGGACCGCCTCGGCGGTCCGTTCCAGGACGCCGTCGGCCAGGCCCCTCCAACCCGCGTGTGCAATGGCCACGACCCCGGTGGGCGAGATAAGGGCCACCGGCACACAGTCCGCCACTTGGACGGCCAGCGGGGCGATGGTTGTCGCCGTTACGAGGGCATCGGCCGAACTGCCGGAACCCCCACCGGGTTCGGACACGTCGACCACTGTGGTTCCGTGGACCTGGTGAAGCCACGCCCACGGACCAGGCACGACCGCCTTACGGCGGGAGGTCAGTACGTCCTCCGGGCCGCCGACGGCCAGATCGCCGTCGGCGGCCTCGGACATGACGACCCGGGCCGTTTGGCCCGACGGGAGACTCCGCCGGACCAGTTCCCGGGCCATCGGCCCCTACCTGAGAAAGCTCGGTACGTCCAGGTCGTCGCCGCCATCGGCGAATACGTCGCTGATGGCGTCGGAACCGGGGATCGGGTTGACGGGTGCAGCCGATGGGCGATCGCCATCCCACCGGTCGAAGCCAGCGGCGATCACCGTCACCCGCACGGTGCTGCCCATCTCGTCGTCAACCACAGTCCCGAAGATGATGTTGGCGTCGGGGTGGGCCACGCCGTGGACCACGCTGGCCGCCTCGTTGACCTCAAACAGGCCGAGGTCACGTGGACCGGAGATGTTCAGAAGGATCCCGCGAGCTCCCTCAATCGAAGCTTCCAGTAGTGCGCTTGAGATGGCCTTGCGGGCCGCGTTCAGGGCCCTGCCATCGCCGGTGGCCTCTCCCACACCCATCAGGGCTGATCCGGCGTCCTGCATGACCATCTTCACGTCGGCGAAGTCAGTGTTGATCAGGCCGGGAGTGGTGATCAGCGTCGTGATTCCCTGGACGCCCTGGAGAAGGATCTCGTCGGCGGTGTCGAAAGCGTTCAGCAGTGGTGTCGACTCGTCGGAAATGTCGAGAAGCCGATCGTTGGGGATGACTATCTGTGTGTCGACCTTGTCCTTGAGGTGAACGATGCCCTGCTCCGCCTGCACGGAGCGCCGACGGCCCTCGAAGCCGAATGGCCGTGTCACCACACCGATTGTCAGAGCGCCGGCAGCCTTCGCCACCTCGGCCACGATGGGGGCTCCACCGGTTCCGGTGCCGCCACCCTCGCCCGCCGTGATGAAGACCATGTCGGCGCCCTCTAGCGCCTCCTCGATCTCTGCCCGGTGCTCCTCGGCAGCCTGGCGTCCAATCTCTGGGTCACTCCCTGCGCCGAGACCCCGGGTGAGATTTCTGCCGATATCCAACTTCACGTCAGCGTCACTCATAAGCAGTGCCTGGGCGTCGGTATTCACGGCGACGAACTCGACGCCCTTCAGGCCGGCATCGATCATTCGGTTGATGGCGTTCACGCCGCCGCCACCGATGCCGACAACCTTGATCACGGCCAAGTAGTTCTGTGGGTTCCCCACCATCAGTGTCGTCCTGTTTCCTCGTGTTCGGGAGACGGGCTAATCCCGTACCCTAAAGTAAAGGTCGAGGGTTTGGTCCCTCGACCTCGTTCAGTGGTCAGAAGACTACGAGTGGTGGTCGTTCATCGTCAACCCGGCAGGGAAACTCCCCGTGATCCCGGCAAGTGGTGCGGCAACGCTCCTCAGCCGCAGCGAACCTCGTCTCGTCTGACTACCGGGTTCTCATGGATCGACACGTCGATCGACACCACACACCCAAGCACCACCCGGGACAAGATGGTTGCAAGCGACCGCATCTCGTCCAGGTAGTCGTCGCCCCGACCTAGGTCAGCGTCCACCCCACCGACCAGTTCAGCCCGGACACCGCTTCCCGCTGGAACCAACGCCACGATCCATGCCCTTAAGTCGGCCGGCACCGCCGAGGCTGCCTCAAGCAAAGGACCGATCCCCGTGACCCGGGTGCCCTCCGCTCCCAACCGATCCACCCGAATAGTCGGCAGATCAGCTTCTGGAATCGCTGGAGTCTCCAGGACCGTGGCCGAACCGTCCAGCAATGCCCATCGCCCTGTCGGGTCCACCGCATTGACCACCGCCTGACGCTCCACGAACCAGATCCGCACCGTGCCCGGCCAGTCACGCACCACCTTGGCCTCGGCCACCCAGGGAAGCGTGGCCACGCGATGGGCCGCCGCTTCCGATGACACGTCGACCATGGGATCACCCGTCCGGATTCCGCTCACCTCGACGACCAACAGTCGGTCCAGCCGGTCACCTACACCGTCGACCAGCACTTCGTCCACGTCCAGGAGGACGGACCGGGTCGCTGCGAACGCTCCGACCGTCAGGACGACCAGGGCCAGTAGGGACCACACCCACCAGAGGCGCCGAATCGCTGGCTGTTCCTCGACGGACTCAGCCCCCACTTTGTCCGGAGAGCCCGGCTCATCGGCGGGGCTGGCTGGTGGACGGACGTCCATCAGGACTGACCGGTAAAACCGACAATCACCGTTTCGGGTTCTAACCGAATGCCGTGCACCTCGATCACCCGACGGGCCACCATGTCCATCAGGGCCACCACGTCGTCGGCCGATCCGCCCTCGTCCACCTGGATGAAGTTGGCGTGGCGTTCCGATACCGATGCCGAACCGAACCGCCAGCCCTTCAAGCCTGCCTCGTCGATCAACCGACCCGCCGAGTCACCAACCGGGTTGGTGAACACCGATCCGGCGTTCTGACCTCCGGGCTGGTTCTCGCGTCGCCAGCGCACTATTTCGGCGAGCCTCTCTTCACCGGAGGCCATGTCGCCAACCGCCAGAGCGATGGTTGCTTCCACAACAACCTCAGACTGCTCAATGGACGACGACCGGTAGCCCAGCGACAGGTCAGCAAGGGTCCGGCGTCGCCCCTCCCCCGTCGCCAGGTCCACGGTGTCCGCCGACACGAGGGTCGTCGCCATGTCCGACCCATGACCCCCGGCATTCATCCGGACCGCTCCACCCAACGAACCCGGTACGCCCACCGCCCACTCGAAGCCAGTGAGGGATTCGGCCACCGTCCGACGGGCAAGGACTGGCAGGCTCACCCCAGCGCCTGCCACCACCGTGGTCCCCTCCGCTCGAACCTTCTCGAAAGCCTGGCCCAGCTGCACGGCCAACCCACCGAATCCGCCGTCGGCCACAAGCAGGTTGGAGCCCCGACCCACGACCAAGACCGGAATGCCGGCCGAGGCCACGCCGGCAGCCACCGCCTCCAGCTCCGATCGGTCGACCGGTCGAACAAAGCGCGCTGCGCGACCTCCCGCCCGGTAGGTGGTCATGGGGCCAATCGGATGGTCCGCCAGGATCCCCCCGGCCAGGTCCACCCCCACCATGGCCTGGTCGAACCGCACTACCCCCTCGAGATCAGGAGTCATGGAGGCGCTGCCTGAGGTCGTCGGGAACCGAGGTCAGGTCCCCGGCGCCCATGGTCAGGCAGAGGTCCCCCTCCCGGAGTTCGCCCACCAGGGCGTCAAGCAGGTCTTCGCGTCGCTCCACGTACCTCACATCGCTCCCAGGGCGATCACGCAGAACAGCGTCGACAATCAGGCGCCCGGACACCCCCGGCCGTGGAGCCTCGCCGGATGGGTAGACGTCAGTCACGAAAAGGACATCCGAGCCGTCAAACGCCCCGCCGAACGAGGACCACAGGTCCTCGGTCCGCGAATACCTGTGTGGCTGGAATACCGAGACTATTCGGCCAAACCCTCCCGCCCGGGACGCCTCCACAGTCGCCGCCACCTCGGTGGGCAGGTGCGCGTAGTCGTCAACGAGTACCACGCCGCCCACCTGTCCCCGGTGCTCGAAGCGTCGAGCCACCCCGCCGAACCGAGCCAGGGCGCCGACCACTGCTTCCGGATCGGCACCTACGTGACGAGCAGCCGCAGCGGCTGTCGCTGCGTTACGGGCGTTGTGAAGGCCGGGAACCGGCAGGACAATTTCCAGCGGTCCTCCTACAGGACCCGACAGGCTGAAGCGGACCCCCTCCCACGACTCTTCCACTGCCGAGATGGCCCAGTCGGCGCCATCGGCTGTCCCCACCGTCTCGGCGCCGTGCCGGGCAGCAAGGGCCGCCCCCTCCGGGTCGTCTGAACCGACCACCACCGGGCCGTCCACGGCTTCCACGAACCGGTCGAAGGCCTCCACAAGAGATTGGAAGCCACCGTGGTGCTCTAGGTGGTCGGGCTCCAGGTTGGTAACCACCCCGTACTGGCAAGAGAGTTCCAGAAAGGAGCTGTCGCTCTCGTCGGCCTCCACCACGAACAGGTCGCCTTCGTCCCATGCTGCTCCGGTACCGATCTCGTTGACGTCGCCTCCGATCACGAACGACGGCCGTAGCCCGGCTTCTCTGAGCACTAAGGCCAGCATCGACGAAGTAGTCGTTTTGCCGTGGGTCCCGGCCACGGCCACGGTGTCCCGGAGGGTGCTCACAGCACCCAGCACTTCGGCTCGGCTGAGGAGAGGGAGGCCGCGCTCAACGGCCTTCCGACACTCCGGGTTGACGTCGGGCACCGCCGTGGAACGGGTCACGAACGCCACGTCGCCCAAGTTGTCCGCCGCGTGCCCAACCCGTACGTCTACCCCTAGGGCGGAGAGTCGATCGAGGCCCGAGGAGGCCTTCAGGTCGGACCCGCTCACCGAGTGGCCCATGGTCGCCAGCACCTCGGCGATGGCACTCATCCCGGCTCCGCCCACACCAATCACATGCACGCTCGTCGGCATCGAGAGGTCAGGGACCCAGTCAGCCATAAGGCTCATCCTCCCGCCGGGAGGCCGCGTGGTGGGCGATGATTCCGGCTACCCGTTCGGCGGCATCGGGCTTCGACGCCGCCGAGGCCGCTACCGACATGGCCCGGCGCTTCCCCGGGTCGGCCAGCAGCAAGGCCACCAGGTCACCCAAGTCTCCTTGCTTGAGGCGGTCGTCTTCAAAGAAGACCCCGCCCCCAGCATCAGCGTGGTACCGGGCGTTGGCCGTCTGGTGGTCGCCGGGAGCCCCCGGGAGGGGCACCAACACCGCTGGCACCCCGAGGACGGCCAACTCGGACACCGTGGTAGCTCCTGAACGGCAGATGACCAGGTCGGCGGCAGCCAGGACGGTTGGGAGGTCGTGCTCGTAGTCCACCGGCCGGTAGTCCACCCCGGCGGGGCACTCCGAAGCCTGCTCCCCGGCCGACCAACCCCGGGGACCCACCACGTGTCGGATGACCACCGCTCCACTGGTCCAGCCCTCCACCAGGTCGACTACGGCACGGTTCAGCCGCCGCGCCCCCAACGAACCCCCGAAAGCGACTACCAGAGGGCGGTCATCCAACCCAAGGGAACGACGGGCCTCCTCGCTCCGACCCACCAGGGATCGGACCTCAGACCGGACCGGATTGCCGGTGAGCTCAGCGCGGGGCAGGTCGGTGTTGGGGAAGGAGATCGCACAGGCTCGGGCGAATCGCCCAAGCAGGCGGTTCGCCGCTCCGGGCACCGCGTTCTGTTCAGCGACCACTAGGGGGATCCGTAACAGGACCGCCGCTAACCCACAGGGAACGCTGGCGTAGCCGCCAAGCGAGACGACGGCCCGGGGCCTGTGGCGGACCAGCAGTAGGACAGCGCGGAACATTCCGACCAGCAGCCCCAGCACCGCCACCACGTTGGCCGGGGTAAGCCGGCGTCGAATTCCTCGACCAGGCAGCACGGTCAGGCCGAAGCCCGCGGCCGGTACCAGATCCACCTCGATGCCTCGACGGCTTCCGACCATGTGGACCTCGTGTCGTCCGGCTGCCACGCCGGTGGAGACCAGCGCCTCGGCGACGGCGAGCCCGGGTAGGACGTGGCCGGCCGTCCCGCCTCCCGCCACTACGAACCCCCCACGACAGATCCCTTGTGGCCGAAGCTCCGGTTCTGCACTCATGGCGTCTGGCGAGCGATGTTCAACAAGATCCCGAACGCCGTGAGACTCAGAATGGTGGAACTGCCGCCATAGGACACAAATGGAAGAGGTACTCCGGTGATGGGGAGAAGGCCGAGAACGGCACCGATATTCACGAAGGCCTGGATAAGGATCCAAGAGGTGATCCCGGCCGCCAACAGCTGTCCGAAGCGGTCTGGGGCTCGTAGTGCCGTGGAGAGGCCCATCACGCCGAGCACTAGGTAGGCCAGAATGACTGCCATAGCAGCGAGAAACCCGAGCTCCTCGGCCACGATGGCGAAGATGAAGTCGGTTTGGGCGAAGGGCAGGAAGCCCCATTTGGCCCGGCTGGCGCCAAGACCCGCCCCCCAGAGGCCCCCACTGGAGATGGCCACCCCGGCCTGGATGGTCTGCCAACCCGTGTTCAGAGGATCATTCCAGGGATCAAAGAGGGAGAACAGCCGGTCCCGCCGGTAGCTGGCACTCATGCTCATCCCGGCCACCAGCCCTAAACCCACCGTGCCGGTCACGAGCAAGGCGTCCAACCGAAGGCCGGCAAAGAACAGGAGCGATGCCACGATGGCGGCCAGGACCACCGTCGTTCCAAGGTCCGGTTCGAGGAAGACGAGGCCGCCGACGCCCACCAGCACGACGAGCATGGGCCACAGTGTCAGGCGGGTGGACCCTGACGACCGGTTCGCCAGCAGGTTGGCGCCGAACACGATGACAGCCAACTTGGCGAACTCCGACGGCTGGAAGGTGACGTCCCGAACACCAAGCCACCGGGCCGAACCGTTGACCCGGGTACCCACCCCGGGGATCAGGACCAGCACCAGCAGCACCACAGCCAGGATGAGTCCGGGTCGGGCCAGGTGGCGGAGGCGGCGGTAGTCGAACCGCAGCGCAGTAAACAGACCGGCTAGCCCAAGGGCCACCCATACCACCTGGCGGCGCAGGTGGTACCAGGCGTCGTCGTAGTCCCGAAGGTCCGAAACCGACGAGGACGAGAGGACCATGACCATGCCCAAGAGGCCCAAGAGCATGGCCGTCGACCAGAGAACCAAGAACCGGACCGAGCGCCCGGAACCGGCACGAACAGACCTCGTCGGCCTGGAGGTAGCCCGGTCGGCGGCCACCTTTTCCCGCGCCGCGCTCACCGACCTACCGTCCCTGCCAGGGCACCGACTAGTCGCTGGAAGTCCCGGCCCCTTTCGTCGTACGAGCCGTACCAGTCGAAAGAGGAGCAGCCCGGTGAAAGCAGCACGGTTCCCGTCCCATCTGCCAACCGATGAGCTTGGGAAACCGCCTCGTCCATGCTCTCCGCGGTAACCACCGGACAGAGGCCCTCATAGACGACCACGACGGCGGCGGCCGCCTCTCCGATGGCCACCACGGCTCGCGGACGCCCCTCGGCCAGGGGCGCCAGGTCCAGTCCCTTATTTCGCCCTCCGGCGATAAGCACCGCCCCGGTGAGTCCAGCCAATGCGGCCAGGGTGGCGTGGGGCGTGGTGGCCTTGCTGTCGTCCACGTAGCGGACCCCGGCCACCTCGGTCACGAAGGCCATTCGGTGGGCTAAACCCGTGAAGGCAGCCAACGACCCGGCACAGGCCTCCGTCGTGGCCCCAGCCCGGACGGCCAGCGCACAGGCCGCCTGAGCGTTCAGGAGGTCATGAGGCATGGTGCGCGGCAGGTCGGCCACCGCCACCACCTCACTCCCATCCAGTATCAAGCGTCCTCCCTCCACACGGCAGTCAGCCTCGTCGGTCCCGAAGCCGGTGGCCCCCGATGGAGCGTGGGCGGCCACCACGGGGTCAGCCAGGTTGGCCACCGCATCGGCCGGCGACCCGATCCCTTCCCATACCCGGGCCTTGGCCGCCTCGTAGGCCGCTAGGTCGGCGTGGACGTCTAGGTGGTCGGGGGCGAAGTTCAGCCACGCCGCCGGGGTGGCCCGGAAACGTTCGGCATGGCCCAGGCGAAACGAGGACGCCTCGACGACGAAGGCGTCGGCCTCCGGATCTTCGATGGCCGCCACCAGCGGGGTGTCGGTATTGCCGGCTAGGACGACCCGTCGCCCCGACCGCTCGAGCATGTCGGCCACCAGGGTGACCACGGTGGTCTTGCCGTTCGTTCCCGTCACCGCGTACCGGGGGCGATCGTCCCAACGGAAGGCCAGGTCTGACTCATCAAGCACAGCCACCCCAGCCGCCCGCGCCGCCGCAAAGACCGGATGGCGGTCCGGCACACCGGGAGCTACCACCACCTCGTCGACCTGGCCCACCAGGTCGGCCCACGAGCCGGGTCGAGGCGCCTCCACTAACTCAACACCCAATCGAACCGCACACGCCCGGGCCTCGTCACCGGGAGCGTCGTCCACAGCCAGAGCGTCGATCTCGCGCCGGGCCAGCGCCTCCAGCGCGGCCCGGCCGGCCACGCCCAGCCCGAGAACCAGTACGCGGCTGCTCACTGGCCGATCATGCCGGTCACCCCGGTCGCGATGGAGTCGGCGTAGAAAATACCAAGACCAACTGCCGTACATAGGCCGGACATGATCCAAAACCGGATGATGACGGTGGTCTCTGGAAGACCTCCCAACTCAAAGTGATGGTGGATCGGGGCCATACGGAACACCCGACGCCCCCCAAACAGCCGGTAGCTACCCACCTGAAGGATGACAGAAACCGTCTCGACCACGAACAACCCGGCCACGACTGGAAGCAGCAGATGGGTGTTGGTAGCCAGAGCCAGGGCGGCCAAGCCGGTCCCGATGGCCAGCGACCCCGTGTCTCCCATGAAGATCCGGGCTGGGGCGGCGTTCCACCACAGAAAGCCCAGGCAACCCCCGGCCATCGCCGCGGCGACCACCGCCAGATCCAAGGCGTGGGCCACGTCGTAGGTCTCCGGATACCGGAACTGCCAAAAACCCACCACCGTGTAGGCACCGAAGCAGAACGTCCCAGCGCCAGCGGCCAGTCCGTCCAAGCCGTCCGTGAGGTTCACCGCGTTGGCTGAACCAGTAATGAGGAGGACGGCCCAGACCGCCCACAGGGCGGAACCCATCTCCAGGCCAGGCTGGTCGAACCGGGTGAACGAGAGCTGGGTGTGGGTCGGCGCATGCTCCAGCATCAGAACCGCGAACGCGGCCGCCACCCCGAAGAGCCCGAGCATCTTGGCCCGCTTACTGAGCCCCAAGCTGCGCTCGCGAACGACCTTGATCCAGTCATCTACCAGGCCAACAGCGCCCGCCCCGATGATGGCCAGCATCACGAAGATCCCGCTCCGCGTATAGATCCCCCGGTAGAGGTCACTGAGGACATAGCCCAAAAACGCCCCGCCCACGATGGCAAGACCGCCCATGGTGGGGGTCCCCGCCTTGGTGGCGTGGCCCTCGGGGCCATCGTCGCGGATGGGCTGGCCTATCCGGAGTCGGGTCAGCCACCCGATCAATAGCCGAGTACCGAGCAGGGCGGTGGCCATAGCGATCGCCGCCGCCAGGAGTAGCCGGATCATCCGTCGCCCCGGCTCACGGCGAGCACGTCCCACTCCTCTCGGGCGACGATCCGGTCGTCGAACGAGATCTTCTCGTCGCCCAGCTCCTGAACGGCCTCGTGTCCCCGACCGGCTAGGAGTACCAGGTCCGTACGGCTGGCTAGCCCCAGGGCCCCGGCGATGGCCCGGCGTCGGTCTGGTTCAACGAGGGTTGGTGGGCGTTTCATCCCTGTAAGGATGTCCGCGATCACCCCCTCGGGTGGTTCACCCCGCGGGTTATCCGAGGTAACGATGACCTGGTCGGCCCCGTTCTCGGCCACCCGGCCCATCTCTGGCCGCTTACCCCTATCCCGGTCACCGCCACAGCCGAAGACCACCAGGACACTGCCCGTCGTCATCTCGCGGGCCGTGGCCAGTGCGTGGGTGAGGGCGTCGGGCGTGTGGGCGTAGTCCACGACCACCAGGGGTCCGCCCTCTAGAGCCACCACCTCGAACCGACCGGGAATCGGACGGGCGGCAGCCAGCCCCTCGACCACCATGTCCTCATGGATGCCCAATACGGCGGATAACTCGGCGGCCACCAGTGCGTTAGCCACGGTAAACCGACCGCCGGTGTTCACCATGACCGTCCGGCCCCGCCAGCCGAAGGAAACACCATCCGGGCCCACCACTACATTCGGAGGCTTCCCGACCTCGACCACCGTCATCGCAGCTTCCCGGGCCCGATCGACCATCCGGCGTCCCGCCTGGCCAGTGATGACCACCACTGCATGGTCAGCGAAGGTCCCGTTGAACAGTCGCGCCTTGGCAACCTCGTAATCGTCCATCGATTGGTGGTAGTCCAAGTGATCTCGGCTGAGGTTTGTGAAGGCCACGGCAGCGAAGGTCGTCCCGTCGACCCGGTGTTGCGACAGGGCGTGGGAGGAAACCTCGATAGCTGCCGCATCAACGCCTGTCGCCACCCAGGAGCGCAGGAGGGGCTGAAGGTCGGTGGCTTCCGGGGTCGTGCGACCACCGGACAGCGTTCCGTGGGTGGCCGTGGTCCGGCCGGCACGTTCGAGGACGGCGTCCAGGAGGTGGACCACGCTGGTCTTACCGTTCGTCCCGGTGACTCCGACCAGGTCGAGGTCACGAGAGGGCCATCCCTCAGCCGCCGCCACCAGGTGAGGCATGGCCGTCCGGACCGAATTGACGATGATCACGGGCACCGGGAGGTTCAACGGCCGCTCGGCAAGCACAGCCGCCGCTCCCGCCGTCACCGCTCCCTCGGCGAAATCGTGCCCGTCGTAGGTGTCACCGGGTACACAGCAGAAGAGGTCGCCAGTGACCACGACACGCGAGTCGTGTGCAACGCGGACCACCTCGGGGCCTCCGCCCTCTATCGGGTCGTCGAGCCCGGCCGAGCGGAGCAGCGCCTCCAGGCGCATCTCAGCCTCCGGTCGTGGCCCCGGCGGCCTCAAGACGGGCTGCCTCGGCCGCTTCGACGAGGATTCGGTTGCGGGCCGGGGTCATGGCCATCACGCGACCAGCATGGTCCAGGCCGACTCGCTCGTCGACCGACGGAATTCGCAGTTGGCGAACTGCGAACCGGGCGAACTCAGCGAACACTGGGGCCGCCGCCCGCCCCCCCGAGTAACTGTGCCCAGCCGGCTCATCGACAACCACCAACACTGCCAACCGGGGCGCCTCTGCTGGGAGGAAGCCGGCGAAGCTGGCCACGTAGGTCCGGTCACCTTTGCTGCCGTATCCCCCAGACGAATGTGGTTTCCATGCCGTACCGGTTTTGCCGGCGACGCGATAGCCGGTCACTTGGGCCCTCGTTCCGGTCCCCGACTCCACCACCCGCTCCATCATGGCCACTACCTCGGAGGCGACGGCAGCCGGTACGACAGTCATCGACGGTCGAACACGACGGGGGCTGAACACCCCACCATCGTCTCGCGTTCCGAGCACCAAGGTGGGCGCGGGCCTGATTCCGCCGTTGGCCAGGGTGGCGTAGGCGGTCAGCATCTGGAGCGGGGTGACGGCCACTCCCTGGCCGATTGCGATGGTGGGCAGCGACGTCCCGGACCAGCGCCCTACCGGTTCCAGGATTCCCCGGGCCTCCCCTGGGAAATCCAGGTCGGTCACCGACCCCAGTCCGAACTCCCGAAACTCTTCGTGTAGAGCCTCCGGACCTAGGTCCTGAGCCCACAGGATGGTGCCCACGTTGGAGGATCGACGGACAATGTCGGCCACCGTGAGTTCCTCGGGGTCGTGTGCTGGGGTGTCCTTGAAGGTGGCGTCGTGGACCTCCAGCCGTCCCGGCACCTCGCGCACGGTCTCGGGGGCGGCTACTGCCCCGTTCAGGATGGCCGAGAAGGTTAGGGGCTTGATGATCGAGCCCGGCTCGTAGGTCCACGTGACGGCCCTGTGTTCGCTGGAGATTCCGACCAGACCGTCCTCGTCTCTTCGGACCGTGGTCGAGGCCAGGATCTGCCCGGTCGCCGGGTCCATAGCCACCAGGACTCCACCCTCGGCGTCGGCCCGCTCCACCCCCTCAATCAGCAGCCTCTCCGCCTCAAACTGGAGGGCGCGGTCCAGGGTCAGGACCAGGGTTCGTCCGTGGGTCGCTGGCTCCACCGAATACTCGCCACCCGGGATGGAGACGCCCCGGAGGCCCCTCTCCACGATCTTTTCGCCATCGGTCCCCGACAGGAGACTGTCGTAAACCAACTCCATGCCGCTAATGCCCTTGGCGTCGATGTCCGTCCGCCCCAGGACGGCCAGAGCCGAGTCGCCGCCCGGCCGGACCCGCGCTCGTTCCTCGTCGAAGTAAACGCCGGTCACGCCCAGCCGAAGGGTCGCTGCGGCCACCTCGTCGGAGACCTGGCGCCCCAGCCAGACGAACTGGGAATCCCTTGATAGCCGTTCCGCGAGCAGCGACACGTCGGCGTTCAGAACGCCGGACAGTGTCCGCGCTGCCCTGGCCGGGTCCTCCACCTGGAGGGGGTTGGCCCACACAGACGTGCGAGGCACCGAGAGGACGAGATCAACGCCGTTACGGTCCACGATGGCACCCCGGGCTGCTTGGAGAGCAACGGTCTTGATGCGCTGCATCTCGCCGTGAGCCACGAATCGGTCCGGATCAAGGAGTTGCAGGGTGGCTAGGCGCCATCCGAAGAGACCGGCTATCCCCGCTAAGAGGACACCGACCAGGACCGCCCGTCGCCGGAAACGCTGGTAGGTGTCGTACCGGGGAACGTCGATCCCCGCTCCACGCCCGCGGGCCGCCAACCCGTCGGGCTGTCGGCTCACCGGGTCGATCCGGAGAAGGGGTCGCCCTCGGGAGCCGCGAGGGTGGTCAGCCGGTCGTCAAGAGCCACCGACGCTAGGTACACGCGGGCCGGCGGGAACACCATGCCCAATCGCCCGTTGGCGACCTCCAGGATCCGACTCGGGCTCTCCAGCCGGGCCACCTCCGCCCGGAGGACTTGGGCCCGTTCGTGGCCGTTCTCCAGTCGTCGCTGGAGGCGATCAAACTCGAACTGTCCGCTGACCACGATGCTGTGAAAGGCCGCCAGGGCTAGCAGGGTGGCGAAGAACCCGACCACGGCCAGTGCTCCGAAGACCCCGACGGCTGGTCGGGTGGCCGTCCGTGCCGACGCCCCGGATACCCGGCGGTCGGTCGTGGTCTGGGGCAGGCGTGCCGGGCTAAGGACGGCAGTCATCGGCGCTCCAGCACTCGGAGCCGTGCGCTGGCTGCCCGCGGGTTATCTCGGGCCTCGTCCTCCGACGGGACACGGCCGGCCCGTCGGGGTAGCACTGCAAGGGGGGTCGCCCCGCAGGTACACGGCAGCAGGCGGGGACAGCTACAGCCGCCAGTGGCTGCCCGGTCGAAACAGTGCTTCACGATGCGGTCCTCGCCGGAGTGGTACGACAGAACGGCTCCCCGACCGGTCGGGACCAGCCGTCGGACCGCCTCGTCTAGGGCGTCACCCAACTGATCCAGTTCGGCGTTCACCTCGATGCGGATGGCCTGGAAGGTGCGCTTCGCTGGGTGCCCACCACGACGACGCGTCGCAGCGGGAATGGCGTCACGGACGACCTCGGCAAGATGGGATGTGTCGGACACCGGGCGGGCGGCCACCACAGCGCGGGCAATACGCCGGGCATGGCGCTCGTCGGCATAGTCAACGAGCAGGCGGGCCAGGGAACGCTCGTCGTAGCCGTTCACGACGTCGGCCGCCGTCACGGCCTGGCGACGGTCCATGCGCATATCCAGTGGTCCCGCCTCCCGGTAGCTAAATCCCCGCTCAACCCGGTCAAGTTGCGGGGAGGAGACGCCCAGGTCAAACAGGAAGCCGGCCAGGTGGGTCACGCCGGCACCGTCCAGTACGGACCCAAGGTCCATGAAGGCGGCCCGGTGCAACTCCACCCGGTCACCGAATGGGGCCAGCCGGGAGGTGCTGGCCACCAGCGCCTGGTCATCGCGGTCAATCCCGAGGATCCGGAGGTCGCCCCTCATTGCCAGCACGGCTTCGGCGTGACCTCCACCGCCTACCGTGGCGTCCAGTACGACACCGGACGGCACGTCGGCCAGAGCTTTCAGGACCTCGGCCACCATGACCGGCCGATGCTCGAAGTCGGTGGGCCGCTCCCCGTTGTCCTCGCCGCCTCGTTTCACCATCGTTCGGTCCGCCGATCCGTGGACCTCAACGAAGCCGGTCCCGATGGCCCGTCCCTCGACCGTCCCCCGGCCTGCTGGCGCACGTCGGGATGTCTCCCCGAATCGGGCTGGATGGCAAGCGGGCGGAGTAGGGGCCTCCCATCCTGCGGACCGGGGGACGGTCCAGGGACGAACCGGTCGGTGACCGGTCGTCGTGGTCTGTGGTTGTCGTGGTGCGTACTTCCTCTCGACCCAAGTTGCGTGGGTTAGATCCCGCCGGTAATCCCCATGGCCTCGGCCACCAGACGATCCAGGTCCGGTGCCATGTCCGCCCAGGTAATGGGGTTCCAGATCTCGATTCGGTCGATGGCCCCGCAGACCACCACCTCGTGTTCCAAGCGGGCGAAAGCGCGCAACTTCTCGGGGAGCATCACCCGTCCCTGGGCGTCGGGGCTGACCTCCACGGAGCCAGACGAGACGCCGCGGCGCACGTTGGGCTCCAGTTCGCCGGAACGGATCTTCTCCTCGACGCTGGCCACCATCGAGTCGAAGCGCTCCGAGGGCCAGAGGGAAATACAGCCGTCGCCCGGGGAGAGATAGACCACACCGGAGAAGTGACTCCGGAATCTGGCAGGGAGGACCAGGCGACCCTTGTCGTCCAACGAACGCTCGTGGGTTCCCACAATTGCCATGTCCGGTCCCTCCTTCCCTCTCGTCGCTCTGGCCGGAGCGATGCGACCGACCGAGGAATATCATTGCCCCGATTCCCCACATCGCTGACATTGTCTACCACTCTATCCCATTTTTTCCCACCAACACAAGAGCGGGCCCCACTCAGCGGAGCGTGGGGTTGAAGCTGTCGCCGGGGTACCGGCAACCGGGAGATTCAGTCGTTAGGAGGCCTGAGCCACCGAAGCGGCCCAGTGGGATGCACCCGGGTGGATCAGGGAAGGTGCGATAGAAGGGACCCGACGAGTTCGTCCGGATCCACCTCCACCGGGGCAGCCGCGGCCGCCAAGTCCCGAAGGGCCTCGTCAGTGGGCGTCAGCCCCAGGAGATCCACCAGGACGTCCGCCGGCCACGCCAGGAGCGCCGTGCACTGGAACCGCGCACCAGACCGGTCCCTCCGCTGGGAGATGCCGACCACCTTGCGGCCGTCCACCAGAATCTCACCGGGCCCTCGGCCGGCGAAGCACACCAGGCCGCCCCACCGGCCCTCATTCAGGGCGCCTCGATGGACCGTCCCGCTCACGCCAAGGTCAGCCAGGGCCGCTCGCCAGACCTCGCCCACCCACCATGCCGACCGACCCACATCGTCCTCCCACAAGCGGTCCCCTCGGGGCACCAAGAGATCGACCCAGACCACCTCGCCGGGTCGGAGGAGGACCGCTCCCCCACCCGACCGCCGCCGGACCACATCGATCCCACCGCCGACAACCACGTCACGTTGGGTAGCACCCAGCACCATCGTCGGACGGTCCACCTGATGGACGAGTACAGCCCGACCGTCGATCGGGTCAAGAAGGCCATGGCGTTCGGCCACTGTCCCGGTTGGCCATCGGACGTCCCACGATGACAGGGCAGTTCCGCTCACGGTTGGTCAGCCATCCTCCCGGCGGCCGACGGGTGCCGCGTTCGGAAATCTCCGGACCCACGACAACCACACCACCACGTCGCCTGCCGTGGGCGGGGCCTCCGGAGCGCCGTACTGGGTAATGGCCCTGAAGCGGGCGTAAGGGGCCGCCGGGACGGGAAGGAACGGTGGACGCCGCCACCACCCCCGACCGGCCAGCCGGACGGTCTGGCGGACGGCCACCGACCAGAGCCACGGCCTAGCGGCAACGGCCACAGCCACCCGAACCATCCATCCGTTCACGACGTGCCCTCCACCCCGGTTCCCTCCGACCTCCGGCGGGCGTGGTGCCACAAGGCTGCCGCTCCGACCAGCGGCCCGTCGGCCCCCAGCCCGGCTGGCACGATCTTCGCACCTCGCGTGAACTCCAGCCCACACTCCCGATCCAGGCGCTCCTGGGCCGCCTCGAAGAACGGGGTACCAAAGCCCAGGGCAACCGAGCCGGCCACCACGACCAGGGGGATGTCGAGCAGGTTGACCACCGTGGCCACCGCCCGCCCGACTAGGTCACCAGTCCGACGCCGGACCTCCAGGTCGGCCTCCGAAGCCGGCCGACCGGTATCCCGTCGGATGGCTGGCC
>CZRM01000267.1_pt1 | contig 42591 bp, 42 predicted proteins | sample 1125721 | NCBI WGS metagenome assembly CZRM01 (sample SAMEA3597868, study PRJEB11362) | Hydrothermal vent metagenome genome assembly | biome: marine hydrothermal vent biome; feature: marine hydrothermal vent; material: ocean water | place: Atlantic Ocean | collected 2010-09-19/2010-10-04 | reverse complement strand
GGGAACCAGCCGGCGTCGAAGCCCAGGTCGCGCACCCCGCTCAGGACCTCCCATCCCCCACGGGTGATGGCCAGCACAGCCGGCTCGGCGGTCCACGACGCGGCCACTACCACCACTCCGTCACCCCGTGCAGCCACCGCTTCGATCTCGGTCGCCTCGACCTCCAGGTCGGTGACCCTGCCCGCAACGCCTAGCACCCCCAGGCGATCCACCCCATCCTCGCGACGGGTAAACCAAACCTCGTCTCCTACGAAGGCGTAGCGGGAGCGTCCGAACACCCACTGGGGCACCCCGACCTCGAAGGACCCAGAGGTGAGCTGGACGAGGCGGTTGTCATCCAGCCGGTGCAGGTGCCACCATCCGTCCCGGTCGGTGACCACGTGGAGCACCCCGTCGGAGTTCCACTCGGGCTGGAAGAACGACTCGCCCTCGGCGGCCACCCGGTCGGCCCCGCCGACCATCCCGTCTCCTAGGTCAGCCACCCACAACTCAGTTTCGTCCCAAGGCATCTCCGGGTGGTCCCACTGGATCCAGGCCAGGCGTCGGCCATCGGGTGATGGGCGGGGCGATGAGACGAAGTCGGGGCCGGAGACAAGCACCTCCACCCGCTGGGAGCCGTCAAGGGCCACGGCCACTACCGCGTTGGTCGGCTCACCACCCCCGGCGGGGTGGCTCTCCCGTACGCACACGTACCAGGCGCGATCCGGAGTGGGTCGGCCGTCGGCGTAGCGGTCGCCTCCTTTGACGGCCGGCTCGGGGGTCAGGGCGACCGGGGTTCCCCCGGGGTCGAGCCGGTAGAGCCGCTGGTCGGCGTATTCGGAGTAGACGAGCATCCCGTCGGCCACCCACCAGGCCGCACCCCCGTACTCGTGGACCAGGGTCCGCACGTTGGTCTCTTCGCCCACCCGGTCGGCCCCGTCGGCCACCACCACGGTTCGGCCATCCTCGGCAGGCCGAGACTCGGCCCACCAGACCGTCTCGCCGTCGACGACGACCTCGCCCAGGCTCACTGCACCAACTACCAGCGACTCGGCGGTAATGGGCGATGCCCAAGAACCGCAAGCCGGCGCGGTCGGCATCAGTTCAGCTGGCCAGCAGGTCGCCTAGCCGGGTGAGGCCCTCGACCAGGTCCTCGTCGCCCAATGCGAAGGACAGCCGGGCGTATCCCGGGGCACCGAAGGCCTCGCCGGGGACGATGGCCACTTTGGCCTCATCGAGGATGGTGGCTGCTAACTCCAGGGTGGTTTGCGACGTCTGCCCGCCGACCGGCCGCCCAAGGAAGGCCCTCAGGTCGGGGAAGGCGTAGAAGGCGCCCTGGGGTTCGAGGACCTCCACCCCGTCGATGGCGGACAGCATGGCGAACATGGTCCTCCGGCGGCGGTCAAAGGCCTCCCGCATGGCCGCCACGGCCTCGAGCCCACCGGTCAACGCGGCCAGGGCGGCCTGCTGGGCCACGTTGGCCACATTCGAGGTGGTGTGAGACTGCAAGTTGGAGGCGGCGACGATCAGGTCTTCGGGACCGATCATCCACCCCACCCGCCAGCCGGTCATGGCATAGGTCTTGGCCACCCCGTTGACAACGACGCACCGGTCGGCCAGGCCGGGCACCAAGGCCCGGATGGAGTGGTGCTGGTGGCCACCGTAGGTGAGGTGCTCGTAGATCTCGTCGGCCACCACCCAGATGCCGTGGTGGGCCGCCCACTCCCCGATGGCGGTGATCTCGGCCTCTGGGTAGACGGCCCCGGTCGGGTTGGACGGGGAGACGAACATCAGCGCCCTGGTGGCTGGGGTGCGGGCCGCCTCGAGTTGGTCCACGGTGACCCTGAAGCCCGAGGCGGTGTCGGTGGGCACCACCACCGGGGTGCCTCCGGCCAGGGCGATGGCCTCCGGGTAGGTGGTCCAGTAGGGGGCCGGGAGGAGCATCTCGTCGCCCGGGTCCAGTAGGGCGGCGCACGAGTTGTAGACAGCGTGCTTGCCCCCGTTGGTCACCAGCACCTGGGATGGTTCGGGGCGCCAGGAGGAGTCGCGTTCGGTCTTGTCGGCCAGGGCCTCCCGCAGGGTGGGCAGGCCCGACGCCGGTGAGTAGCGGTGGTTGGCTGGATCCCGACAGGCTTGGACGGCGGCGGCCACGATGTGGTCGGGGGTGGGAAAGTCCGGTTCCCCGGCCCCGAAGCCGATGACCGGTTCGCCGGACTCCCGTAGTTCCCGGGCCCGGTTGGTGACGGCCATGGTCGCCGATTCGCCAAGAGCGCTGATTCGCTCGGAGAGACGACGGTCAGTCATGACAGCCAGGGAGTTTTGTCGGTCGGGACCATTCGGGGGCGGATCTAGAGCCTGCCACCTGTGCCGCGGCGACCGGCAACCGATTCCCGGCCGCCCGGTCGAACCTCAGCCGCACGCCTCGAAGTAGGGGGCCAGGTACTGGCGGGCCAGGTCGCCACGGGCCTCCCGGGGCAGGCCCTGGTAGACCCGGCAGCCTTGGAGTTCCAGGTCGCGGGCCCGGCAGCCGAACGCCCTGGCCCGGGCCTCAAACTCGTCGGTCCGCATTATCTCTTCCACGGGAGCGAACGGCGTCTGGCTATCAACGGCCTCCAAGTCGGCGATGGTGCGTTCGCCCAGTTCGGCTAGTACCCGCTCGGCTACCGCCCGGCCCGCCTCGACCAGTTCGGTGCAGGTGGTGGCCCGGGACGGATCGTCCACCGGGTCGGGGCCACAGGCCGACCCCACGGTCAAAGCGGCAGCCAACAGGACAACCGGTCGGAGCATCGGTAGCGACGGTAGCCCCGACTGACCGGGGGGCGGTCTTCGATCAGGCCGGTGAGACGTCGAGCACGCCGCGGGCCAGCCGTCCGTTTTCCATGTCCTCGAGCAGGGCGTGGATCCCGTCCATCGGGTACACCCGGGTAACAAGTTCGTCCAACTTCAGGCGGCCGGCCAGGTAGAGGTCGCAGATGCGGGCGATGTCGGCCTGGGGCCGGGAACTGCCGTACCGGCATCCCATGATGGTCACGTCCAGATACGCGGCGGCCGTGACGAACTCAACAGTGCTGCCCAGGGGCGGTACGCCCAAGATGACCAGTGTCCCGCCCCAGTCGAGGTAGGAGACGGCCGCTTCGATGAGTGCCTTGGCTCCCACACATTCGAAGACGTAGTCGACCCCGGTTGGCCGGATAGCCCGGATACCCAGGTTGGCGTCCACCTCCGAGGCGTCTACGAAGTCGGTGGCCCCGAAGGTGGCAGCAAGGTCAGCCTTATCCGGGTTGGTGTCCACGGCGATCACCGGATGGGCTCCCGAGAGGGCGGCGGCCTGGATGACGTTGAGTCCGATACCGCCTACGCCCAGCACTGCCACGCTCTCCCCCGGTTGTACCCGGGCCCGGTTGAACACAGCTCCGGAGCCGGTGAGCACTCCACAGCCGATAAGCGACGCCGCGCTCATCGGAACCTCCTCGGGCACTGGCACCGCCTGGTTGGCCTTGACGACCACCCGCTCGCAGAACGAGGAGACGTTGGCGAAGTTGTAGTGAGGTTCACCGTCAAGGGTGAACGGCATGTCCTGGGCACCGAAGGTGGACCGGCACATGGTGGGGCGGCCGGCGTCGCAGGACGGGCAGGCGCCGCACTGGCCGAGGGTAGACAGTACGACGTGGTCGCCGACGTCCACACTGGTGACGGCAGACCCGACCTCGGTGACGATGCCGGCCCCCTCGTGACCCATGACCAGTGGGGTCGGGAAGGGGATGGTGCCGTCGATGACGCTCACATCGCTGTGGCACACACCGGCGTTGACGATTCGCACCACCACCTCACCTGGGCCGGGCTCGCGCACCTCCAGGCCATCGACGAGGCGCAGTTCGTCGCCGTCGAAGATGATGCCCCTCATGCGAGTCCCCTCACGCGGTGTCCTCGGTGGTGCCCGCCGGATGGCGGGGCGACCATCCTCGCCGGTGGGCGGGGCGACAGTCCACCCGTGGGCCGCCGGCCACCCGCTCAGCTGTGGATGATCAAAGAAACGGCGACGAAGTGGGCGGCCACGGCCAGGACCACAAAGGTGTGCCACACCTCGTGGTAGCCGAACACGCCTGGCCGCAACCTCGGCCACCGGGCGCCCAGCATTAGGGCTCCGCCCACGTAGAGCAGGCCTTCCAGTCCTACTAGAGCTAGAGCAGGGGGCTCTAGGGCGCTGATCAGACTGGGCGCCACCACCACCGGCACCCATCCCAGGACGATGAACAGCGTGTTCATCAGGCCCTTCGGGGGATGGAAGGGCAGGAGGCGCATGGCGATGCCTAACGCTGCGCCGATCCACACGGCCCAGAGCATCAGCCTCCCCGCACCACCGTCCAGGGCGCTGAGGGCGAGCGGCGTGGCGCTGGTCGCGATGAGCAGGAAGATTGCCGCGTGGTCGCACCGGTAGAGGACCTCCCACAACGGCACCCTCCAGCGGCGCAGGTGGACCAGTCCGCTGACCGAGAACATGGTCACCGCCCCAACGGTGAAGATCGCCGCCCCGACCCGGTCACGACCAGCCGGGGCGGAGAGGACCAGCAGGACCCCGGCTGCCGCGCTCAGCGGGATTGCCACCCGGTGCAGCCGACCCCGCCACCGTGGCCACTGGCCGGTCAGGGCCCGCCGCACCGAGTGGGAAACGTCGTCGGGGATCGGTCCCCCGGGGGTCCTACCTACCAGGCCGTCGGTCACAACCTAGAAATTAGGCGCTGGCGGTTCGGACGCCGGGGAGACGGCCCCCTTAGGTCAGCAATCGCACCCCGGCCGTAGAGGCCATGGCGACCAGGACCACAACGATGAAAGGAGCCCGGCGCGCCACGGCCAGCGCTCCAAACGCAACCCCGACCATCCGACCGTCGACCACCAGGGACCGACCGTCGGCCATGGCCATGACCACCACCAGTGCCGAGAACAGGGCCGCCGGAAGCAGCACGGTGACCGGGGCCAGCCGGGCGGCGAACCGCTCGCCGGCCACCACGCCCACCAACTTGAAGGCATAGGCCCCGAGGGACAACCCGAGCACGGCCGCCCAGCTCATCGTGCTCCCCGACGGGCCGCCACGACCAGCCCGGGACCCACGGCCAGGGCGGCCAGAAGCAGGGGAAGTCCGACCGGGGTGGTCGGCACTGCGACCAGGGCGATCATCCCGCCGACCAGTGCAGTCACTCGGCCGGGCCGGGTCCGTACGTGGGGCATCAGAAGAGCCACCATGGCGGCCGGGAACACCGCGTCGAGCCCCCAGGCCCCGGGATCCTCCAGGGCTCCGCCGAGGATCACCCCGGCGACGGTCCCCAGACTCCAGAACCCGAAGAGCCACAGCCCGGTGAACCAGAACGCGTCGCGGGAGTCGGCGGGGGTGTCCTGGGCGCTGGCCATCGCTGTGGTCTCGTCGATGACGAAGTGGGCGGCCAGCGCCCGGCGAGCAAAGCCGCCCTTGAGCACCGGGCTGACTAGCGGACCGTACAGGCTGTTGCGGGCAGCCAGCAGCAGCGCGCTGCCCACCGCGGCGGCCGCATTCCCACCACCGTCGACCACCGAGACCACCGCGAACTGGGACGATCCGGCGAAGGTGAGCAGCGAGAGGGCCACCGCCTGGGCCAAGGTCAGGCCGGCGGTGTCGGCCAACACGCCGTAGGTCACGCCGATGAGGCCAACCGCCGCGGCCAGGACGAAGCCGTCCCGACGGTGGGGGCGCGCCCGAAGGGTCACGGCAGACGGAGGATGAGTCGGTCGACGAGACCGTCGAGGACGTCGACGCAGGAGTCGAAGACGGCCTGGTCGCCCGATGCCGGGTCGACCACCTCCTCCCATCCCTCGGCGGTCACCTCGGCCAAGCCGAGCTCGGCCACCCGCTCGCCCAGGGTGCCTTCGGTGGGAAGGTCGCGGACCAGGCGGAGAAGGGTTCCGGTCCGAGAGGCCGCCTCGGGGTAGTTCCGGCGAACCCATTGGACGTGTTCGGGTTCCATGGCCACCACCAGGTCGGCCGTGGCGTGGTCGGGTCCGAACTGTCTGCTGCGGTGGGTGCCGTCATGCAGCCCTAGCCGTTCCAGGGCCCGCCGGGTGCGCTGGCTCATCGGATGGCCCTCGAGGACGAGTGTCCCGGCACCGATAGCCCGATACTGGGGGGTCCGGTCGGCCAGCATCGTCCGGGCCATCACCGAGCGGGCCGCGTTGCCGGTGCACAGGAAGCACACCACCGGACGGGGGTCGACGTCGGCGGTCATGTTGCCTCCGGCGGGGCCACGACCACGAAGAGGGCCTCGGCCTCGGCGGTCACCGTCCCGTCGACCAGGCATCGGGCCCGGGACAGGACCCTTCGCCCACCGGCGTGGTCCACCCATGCCTCGAACCTCAGGTCCGTTTCTATGGGGGTGGCCTGTCGGTACCTGATTCTGAGTCGGCCGGTAACCGCGGGGCGGCCGCCGGCCAGGCTGACCGTTCCGCTGAGCACGTCGTCGAACAGGCCGGCTAGGTAGCCGCCGTGGATCCGGCCGGGCGGACCCTCGTGGCAGCGGTCCACCCGGACCTCCCCGACCACCAGCGTCGAACCGTCGTCGGCCGCCTCGGTGGTGACCCGCAACGGCGGAGCAGCCGGGTTCCGACCGCCTCGGAACAGGCTGTGGTCACGGGCCTGGCCGGCCACCCTGGCCCGTGTCTCGTCGTCCATCCCGCCACTCGGGATCTCGTACCAGCGCAAACGAAGGGGCCCGTCGAGGGCGTGGCGGGCGGCCTGTAGGTGCTCGGTGGCCGCCTCTAGGTCGTCGGCTGAGACCTCGACTCGGTGGAGGTCCACCATGAGGGCCCGTACCTCGTCGGCCAGGCGGATCCCGGCTTCCCGGGCGGCTTCATCCATGGCGCACCTGTCTACCGGGTGGGGCCATTCGCCCGGTCACACCAGGCCGAGGAGCTGGGCTAGTCGCCGCCGATGGTGGGCCGCGTCGCCCCAGGTGGCGGACAGGGCCCAGCCCCGCTTCAGCCAGAGTTGCAGGTCGTGCTCGACGGTGTAGCCGATCGCCCCGTGGCACTGGAGGGCCGACCGGCAAGCCCGGTCCACCGCGTCGGAGGCCAGAGCCTTTGCCATGGACACGTCGCCCGATACGGTCCCTCCGTCGGTGGGGCTGCGACCCTTGGCCATCGACCAGGCGGCCATGGCCACCACTGGCCGGGCGAACTCCACGGCGATGGCCACGTCGGCACAGGAGTGCTTGACCGCCTGGTTGGCACCCACCGCTCGGCCGAACTGCCGGCGTTCAGACACGTAGGCCACGGTGGTTTCCAACAGGCGCCTGGCGACGCCCACTGCTTCGGCGGCGGCGGCCAGTGCGCCCCGGTCGAGGACCTCGGCTACCGCCTCCGGGTCGTCGGCCACCAGGGTGGACTTCCCCGGTGCCCAGTCGACGAGGGCAGCCCGCCGGGCCGGGTCGACCGACGGCTGGTCCAAGCAGGTGGCCTGGTCGGCCGGCACGGCGTGGACCTCCGCGTCACGGCAGAGCACCAGCAGGTCGGCCCGTCGGGCGGCCACCACCAAGTCGTCGACCGGCGAACCAGCGGCCAGTAAGGCTTCGCCCGAGACGGCGCTACCCAGCCATCGGGCGGCCAGCGGCTCCGGGGCCCAGCGGGCCAGGACCGGTATGGCCACCGCGGCGTGCCCGGCCACCGGCTCCGGGCAGGCGGCCCGGCCCAACTCCTCGAGGACCGGGACCAGTTCGGAAGGCCCCATGTCCAGTCCGCCATATTCGGCTGGCGCGGCCATCCCTGGCACCCCGGTGGCGAGCAGCGTGTCCCACAGTCCGGCCACCGAGGCGTCGGCGGACCGGCCGGCGGAGCGAACGGCCGCCGGGGGGCACTCGGCTTCCAAGATCGACCGGACGGCGTCGGCCAACCGAGCCTGCTCGTCGGTGAGGGCGAAGCGCACGGCGATCCGACCCTGGTCAGGCTCGCGGCAGGCCGAGCACCCGCTCGGCCACGATGTTGCGCTGGATCTCGTTTGTGCCGGCATAGATGGGGCCGGCCAGGGCGAACAGGTAGCCGGCCAGCCAGGATCCGCTGTCCACCGCGGCCGGTGCCAAGTCCACTAGGTCGGCCCGGTCGCCCAGCAACCGGAGGGCCGTGGCGTGCAGGTCAACGTCCAACTCCGACCAGAAGACCTTCATCATCGACGGTTCCGAACCGAGGGTGCCCCCCTCGGTTACCCGGGTGGCCGCGGCCAGGGCCTGCCACCGGTAGGCCTGAGCACCCGCCCAGGCCCGGACCACCCCGTCGATGGCCTCCTGGTCGACGGGACGATCGGCGGCCACCCGACGGCACAGGTCGACGAGGCGGTCCGCGGAGGCGGTGAACCGGCCGGGGGCTCGGAGGTTTAGGCCTCGCTCGTCCGAGGTAGTTGCCATGGCCACCGTCCAGCCGTCACCCTCCTCGCCCAGCAGGTTCGACTCGTGTACCCGGCAACCGTCGAAGAACACCTCGGCGAACGCCGGCTGGCCGTCAAGACGGCTCACCGTCCGGCGCTCCAGGCCGTCGCTGTCGGCCGGTACCAGCAGGTAGGACAGCCCCCGGTGACGCTCGGCCTGCTGGTCGGTACGCACCAAGCAGAACAGCCAGTCTGCCCAGGCGCCGCGCGAGCACCAGGCCTTCTGCCCGTGGAGGACGAACCACTCGCCGTCCCGTTCGGCCCGGGTGGTGATAGCAGCCAGATCGCTGCCCGCATCGGGTTCTGACCAGGCCTGGGCCCAGATCTCTTCCCCGGAGGCCATCGGCCGAAGGAACCGGTCCTTTTGCGCGTCGGTACCGAAGGCGAACAGGGCCGGGCCTAGGAGGCTGAGGCCGTTGGTGTTGACCCGACCGGGGGCCCCCGAGCGGTAGTACTCCTCCTCGAAGGTCAGCCATTCAAAGACCCCTAGGTCGCGTCCGCCGTAGGTCTCGGGCCAGGACACCACTGACCATCGGCCGGCGTGGAGGATTCTTTCCCACTCCCTGTGGGCTTCGAAGCCCTCCGGGGTGTCCATCGGCGGGAGGAGATCGGCGGGGAGGTGGTCGGCCAGCCAGGCTCGGATCTCCTCGCGAAGGGCCGCTTGGGCGGCGGTGGGATCGAGGTCCATGGTCGGTCTGGTCAGCCGCCGACCAGCCGGTCGAGGGCCGCGGTGGCTCCGGCGATGGTCCGGTCGACCACCTCGGCACAGGTCGGCAGGTCGCCGATGGCTCCCACCCCCTGGCCGGTGGGGAGGATCCCCACCTCGAGGTGACCGTCGACCATGGTGGCCCGGGTAAGCATGGGGGCGTTGGCGGCTAGAGCCACCTGGCTCCAGGTGAGGCCCTGGTTCCGCTTCATGCGGAGGCCCTCGGCGACCAGTTCGCCCAGGCTGGTGCCGGTCAGGCGGCGGAACCGCAGGGCATTGCCCAGCGCCCGCGGGAAGGCCAGTAGCCGAGCCCGCTCCAGACGTTCCACCATGGCGTTGGTGATGACCCGCTGGGGTGCCCCGTCGATAGCCCGGGTGACCGTCGTCCCGGTGACCGGGGTGGCCAGGTAGAGCGCCTTTACAGAGTCGGGCACCCCGCTCTCCGCGGTGAGGAGGAAGCGGGTGCCCATGGCGATGCCGTCGGCCCCCCAGGCCAGGGCGGCGGCCAGGCCTCGGCCATCGGTGAAGCCACCTGCCGCCACCACTGGGACGTCCACCGCATCAACGACCTGTGGGATGAGCAGCGACGTGGGCACCACGCCGGTGTGGCCGCCCCCCTCGGCACCCTGGGCGATCACCGCGTCGACGCCCCACTCGGCGACCTTCTCGGCGTGGCGAACTGCTCCTACCGTGGGGATGACCACCACCCCGGCTTCCACGAGACGATCCACCGTGTCCCGGCCCGGGGCCTGAGCGAACGACGCTACCGGCACCTCGGCGGTGATGAGGTGGTCGACCCGCCGGTCGACGTCACCAGCGTCGGTCCTCAGGTTCACTCCGAACGGGGCGTCGGTGGCCGAGCGCACCTCGTCGACGGCCGCCACCATTTCGTCGAAGCCCAGGGTCGCCGCGGCGAGGACCCCCAATCCTCCGGCCGCCGAGGTGGCGGCGGTCAGCCGGGGGCCGGCCACCCAACCCATGCCGGTCTGGACCACCGGGTGGCGGACACCGACCAGGTCGCAGAAGCGGGTGTGGAGCCTCGGGTCGCTCATCGGGGGATGAACTCCGCCTTGCGTAGGCCTCCTGGGTCGATCACCTCACGGATGAGGTGGAGTTCGGCGTCGGTAGGTAACCGGGTTTCAGGGACCTCGTCCGGGACCCGGAGTTCGAACCCGGTGGCCTCCAGGATCTCCTCTACGGCCACCCCGGGGTGGCGGGACCGCAACGCCATGCGGCGTTCGGGATTGTCGAAGTCGAAAACCCCTAGGTCCGACACGATGCGACGGATCTCGTGGTTGGCCCTGATGGTGTCCGAAAGGTCGGCCACCCTGTCATATCCGGGGCCGGAGACCACGTCGACCGATTCGACGAAGGTGCGCGTCGAGTGGCGGGGCACCCAGTAGCTGGTGGTGTGGTTGACGAGGTTGCCGGGCGCCCCTCGCAGTCCCAGCAGTTGGGCCTTGGGGCGGCGCCAGTCGCCGATGGCCGCAAAATTCTGGTTGCCAGCCGAGTCGATCTGGCTGGCCCCCATGACGACGTGGCGCCGGCCTGACCAGACCACGTCGAACATGTCCCGGTAGGGCATCCATGCCTCCACCAGACGTTCGGCGTCCGGGTCGCCCACCGGGAGTGTGTTGGCGGCCAGGACGGCCACCGTGTCGGTCATCACCATGTCGGGTTCGAAGGTGGCCCGGGCCAGCCGGCCCCCGATGATGGGCACGGTGCCGATCGGGTTGGCGAGGATCTCGCCGTCGCCCCGGAAGGCCTCGGCGATGGCCACCGCGCAAATCTCGTCGATGGTCGCCGGCCCGCTCACCGGGGGCCTCCCTCGTCGGTCCGCCGGTCGAGTCGGGCCAGATAGGCGTCGTGTCCGTCGGCCTCCAGGTAGTGGGTCCGGAAGGCCTCCCAGGCCGCCGGGTCTCCGGCAGTGGCCGCGTACTCGGCCTGGAAGGCCTCGTCGCGTCCGTAGTCGGGCGGGCATTCGGTGAAGTGGGCACCCCGTGGGGCTTCCACTACCCCGTCGACGAATAGCCGGGGCACTTTGAGGGTGTGGACGCTTCCCTCGTCGAGAAGAGCATCGGTGTCGACGATCCGCTCGCAGCTCATGAAAGTGCGGGCCGCGGCCTTGGCGAACAGGTCGTCAAAGTAGAGGTCGGGTCCGAGGAACTGGCCGTTGCCTGAGGCGTCGGCGCGGTTCATGTGGATCAGGGCCGCATCGAGCCGCAGGGCGGGGATAGCCACTAGTTCCTCGCCTGGATCGTCGCCCTCGCCGCCGTCCGGCGGGTACGGGGAGACCACGGTACGTAACTGCGGGTTCATGGCCAGCATGTCGCTGCCCAGCCCGGCCCGGGTCGGGTAGAACGGCACCCTGTGGGCGGCGGCCAAAAGCCCGAGGTAGAACGCCCCCTCGTCGAGTTCGGTGGCCTCCACCGTCCCCTCCTGGCGGGCCCGTCGGAAGTGCGGTTCCAGCGGGATGGTGTCAAGGGACACGAACCCGTAGACGATCCGCCGGGCCTGGCCGGTGGCGCACAGCAGACCCACGTCCGGACCGCCGTAGCTGACCACGGTGAGGTCTTTCAGGTCGCTGCGCAGGATGGCCCGGATCAGCGACATGGGTTTACGGCGCGATGCCCAGCCGCCGATGCCGATGGTCATGCCGCTGGACAGTTCGGCAACGACGTCGTCCTCGGTCATCCGCTTGTCGGGCACTCGGCAACGCTACGGCAGGTCCGTCGGCCCGGCGACCTCCGGTACCCTGCCCACCGTGGAGAATCCCCCGGACCGGGCCACCGCACTCGACTTCTCGGGACGGGCCGTCATCGTCACCGGGGGAACCCGGGGCCTGGGCCGGGCCATTGCCGGGGCCTTCCTGGATGCGGGCGCCGACGTAGTCACCTGTGCCCGAAATGCCCCGAAGGAGGTGGTGGCCTCGGCCGACGGGACCCGCCAGGCGGCTTTCGTGCCGGCCGACGTGCGAGATCCCGACCAGGTGGCGACGCTCGTGGCCACGGCCGTGGAGCGGATGGGTCGCCTTGACGTGCTCGTCAACAACGCCGGTGGTGCCCCCACAGCCGACTCGGCCACCGTCTCACCCCGATTCAACGAGAAGGTGGTGGCCCTCAACCTGATCGGCCCGATGACCTGCTGCCAGGCCGCCTACCGGGTGATGGCCGACCAGGACGGGACCGGAGTGATGATCAACGTCTCGTCGGTGAGCGGCAGCCGGCCTAACCCGTTGGGCGTGGCCTATGGCGCGGCGAAGGCCGGCCTGGCCAACATGGCGGCCACCCTGGCCCACGAGTGGGGTCCGGGGGTCCGGGTGCTGACCCTGGCCGTCGGGATGATCGAGACTGACGACGCGGCGGCCTTCTACGGGGACGAGGAGAGCCGAGCGGCCATTGGGGCGCATCTGGCCATGGGCCGGCTGGGCCATCCGGCCGAGGTGGCCGACATGTGCCTGGTTCTGGCCTCGCCACTGGCCCGCTGGGTGACCGGGACCACCGTGGAGGTCCACGGCGGTGGCGAGGGCCCGGCTTGGTTGGCCACCGTCGCCGACCGGGACTGATCGGCCGACGTTTTCAGGACCCCGGATCCTCGCCCAGCTCGGCCAGGCCGTCGCGCAGGGCCACCCGAAGGCGACGGGTCGCCTCTGGCGTCAGGTGGCCGACCAGGCCCTGTCCGGGCCGGCCCAGTTCCTCGACGGTGAGGATGACCCGCGGCCGGGCGTCTCCGTAGTCGTCGCTGATGGCGACCGCCCAGCCGACGGGCGTGAGTTCCTCCTCCTCGTAATGGGGCGGGTAGTCGCCCGGGTCAAAGGGACGGTCGTCGATCGATCGGCGCATGCCCGGAGTCTGGCCGGTCGGAGGCCCCAACGGAAATCACGACAAAGTTGATCGGAAATGTGTTGATTCGCCCGACCCCGGTCGATAGATTGTATTCTTGACTTGATCAGTCATATTTCGGAGGAACCACCAGTGCCCGCCTGCCCCTACCCCGTGAACCTCGACCTCGACGGTCGGCCAGTGCTGGTGGTGGGCGGCGGCCGGATTGCCGCGGCCAAGGCCACTGGCCTGGCCAACGCCGGAGCCCGGGTCACCGTGGTAGCCCCCGAGGCGGTGTCCCCGCTCACTGACGATCCCCGCTTCCACTGGCAGCGACGCCCCTACCACCGGGGTGAGGTGGCCTCCTACCGCCTGGCTGTGGCGGCCACCGGCGACCCGGTGGTCGACGGGCGGGTCCACCGGGATGCCGAGGCGGCCGGGGTATGGCTCAACAGCGCCGACGACCCGGCCCACTGTACGTTCACCCTTCCGGCGGTGAGCCGGCACGGTGACCTACAGGTGGCCGTGTCCACCAACGGCCGCAGTCCCGCGGTGGCCGCCTGGATCCGACGCCTCCTCGACCGGTGGATTCGACCCGAACACGCCCGGGTGCTGACCCTGGCCTCCGAGGTTCGGAGCGAACTGCGGGAGGCTACCGGCACCACCGAGTCACCGGGCTGGGAGGACGCCCTCGACGACCAACTGCTGGAGATGGTCCGGGGCGACCAGACAGACGCCGCCCGGGAGCGGCTACGGAGAGCCGTCGGGCTGGTCGCCACCCATGAGGGGGCGGTCCGATGACCGTGTACCTGGTCGGAGCCGGGCCGGGAAGCCCGGACCTGTTGACCGTGCGGGCCGCCCGCCTGCTCGCTGCGGCCGACATCGTCGTCCACGACCGCCTGGTGGACTCCCGGATCCTCGAGATGGCCCCCTCCACGGCCACGGTCATCGACGCTGGCAAGTACCCCGGGGGACCATCTGACGCCCAGGCTCACATCAACGCAGTGCTGGTCGATGCCGCCCGCCGGACGTCTGTGGTGGTTCGTCTCAAGGGCGGCGACCCCTACGTGTTCGGCCGGGGAGGCGAGGAGGCGGTGGCCCTGAGGTCCGCGGGTGTCGAAGTGGAGGTAGTCCCCGGCGTCAGCTCGGCCATCGCCGGGCCGGCCGCCGCGGGGATCCCGGTCACTATGCGGGGCCTCTCCAGCGGGTTCACGGTGGTCACCGGCCACCAGGACCCCGCAGGAACCGACCCCCTCGACTGGGAGGCTCTGGCCCGCCTGGGGACGACGCTGGTCGTACTCATGGGCGCCTCCCGAGCAGCCGCGATCGCCGATCGACTGCTGACCGCCGGGATGGCCCCCGCCACGCCGGTGGCCGCAGTCGAATCTGCAACCAGCGTCGAGCAGCGGGTGCTACGCAGCCGCCTCGACGAACTGGCCGACCTGGCCGAAGGCACCATCCAGGCCCCGGCGGTGCTGGTGGTCGGAGAGGTGGCCGGCCTAGACGTGGCCGACGCCGAGTTCGGCGCCCTCGTCAGTGAAATGGCCTCTGAGACGGGAGGTGGCCGGTGAGCCAGACAACCCTCCCTGCACCGCCGACCATCCTCGAACCCGAGGTGGCTGCCGATATTGAAAAGTTCACCGAGATGTTGGACGGCTACCTGGCCGGACAGGTCCCCGAGGACGTCTTCCGGGTCTTTCGACTCAACAACGGCATCTACGGTCAACGCCAAGGCGGCACCAGCCAAATGGTGCGGATCAAGGTCCCTTACGGGGCCATCTCCGCCGACCAGTTCGACACCCTGGCCACCATCTCCACCGAACACAGCCGAGGCTGGGGCCATATCACCACCCGGCAGAACCTGCAGTTCCACTTCGTGGAGTTGACCGAGGTACCGGAGGTGATGCGGAAGCTGGCCGCGGTCGGACTCACCACCCGGGAGGCGTGTGGCGACACGGTCCGCAACGTACAGGGATGCCACCTCGCTGGGGCCTGCCCCTACGAGGTGCTCGACATCAGCGCCTGGGCCGAGGCCACCTACCGCCACTTCGTCCGCAACCCGCTAAGCCAGCGCCTCCCCCGGAAGTTCAAGATCAACTTCTCGGGATGCTCCACCGACTGTGGCCAGGCCATGTTCAACGACGTCGGGGTAGTGGCTGCTACGCGGACCACCGCGGCGGGCCGGGTGGAGGCCGGCTTCCGGGTCTACGTGGCCGGCGGTCTCGGTACCACTCCGTTCCCGGCCCTGGCCCTTGAGGAGTTCACCTCCCGGGAGGACCTCCTCCCCACCATCGAGGCCGTCCTCCGGGTCTTCGACCAGACCGGCAACCGTGACAACAAGCTCCGGGCCCGCATGAAGTGGGTGGTCGAACAGTTGGGAATCGATGAGGTACGCCGACTGGTGATCTCCACCCGCAAAATGTTGCCCGCCTCCTCGAGCTGGCCGGGGGGGATCCCGGCCGCGGTCCTGGCCTGGGGCGACGAGCCCGCCGGTGTGGCCGACGGCGTCACGCCGACCGCCATCGGCCAGGGAACACCGGTGACCCTCGGGGCGAGGACAGCCTTCGACCGCTGGGCCGAAGCCAACGTGGTCCGGGGAGCAGGCAACGGAAGCGTCTCGGCTTACGCATGGTGCGAACTGGGGGACCTCACCGCCGACCAGTTCCGGGCCGTGGCCGACATGGTGCGGACTTTCGGTGTCGACGTGCGGGTGACCAACCGCCAGAACCTGGTGCTCCGCAACCTCTCCGAGGGCCAGCTACCCGCCCTCTTCGAAAAACTTCAGGCCTCCGACATGGCCCGACCGGGTGCTGAGTTGTCCCGGGACGTGGTGGCCTGCCCCGGCTCGGACACCTGCAACCTGGCCGTGACCCAGAGCCGCGGCCTGGCCAAGGCCATCGGCGAGGCCCTCGAGGAAGCGGGGCTGGCTGAGGTGGGTGGCCTGCGGGTCAACATCTCAGGCTGCACTAACAGTTGCGGCCAACACCACGCCTCCGACATCGGCTTCTTCGGCGCCGAACGGCGGGCCCACGGCAGGAAAGCGCCTGGCTACCAGATGCTGCTCGGCGGCCACGTAGGTGCCGAGAAGATCCAGTTCGGCCACAAGGCGCTCCGACTTCCGGCCCGGAACGCTCCCGAAGCGACCGTACGGGTGGTGTCCCGGTTCACCGCCGAGCGTCAGGCCGGTGAGACCTTCGCCTCCTGGCTGGATCGGGTGGGCGGTGCCCCGGCTGTCGCCGAGGGACTCCGCGACCTCGACACCTTCCCGGCTCCCGAGGACGGCCCCGATTTCTACGTCGACTACGACGAGACGGGTCCCTACGAGGTCGCGGTCGGTGACTCGGAGTGCGCCACCTAATACCCGGTCGCCGGCCTCCGTGGGGCAGTATCCACCCATGCCTCCCGCCTTCCTGACCGAGCCGACACCCCCCTACGGCACGGTCGAGCAGGTGTCGTCCATGGTGGGCAGGCTGGTGGCCGACAACCCCTCCCGGTTCACCTACCACGGCACCGGCACCTACCTTGTCGGTCGCCCCGGTGGCGGGGAGTTGGCGGTAATCGACCCTGGCCCCGACGACCGGGGCCACGTAGAAGCGCTGCTGGCTGCCATCGGCGACCGCACCGTCTCTCACCTGCTCATCACCCACACCCACCCCGACCACTCGCCGGCCGCCGCCGCCCTGGCTGACGCCACCGGTGCCCCCACCTACGGCTTCGGACCCCACCCGGAGGCGGCCGTCGCCGCCCACCGGGAGCGGGTACGGCGGGCCCTCGACGCCGGTGAGGAGCCCGAATCCGAAGACGGCGAGGGCGGCGGGGACCTGGCCTTCACACCGACCGTGCAGGTGGGCGACGGGGACGTCATCACCGGAGACGGCTTCACCTTCGAGGCTCTCCACACCCCTGGCCACATCTCCAACCACCTGTGCTTCACCCTTGAGGAGGAGCAGACGCTCTTCACAGGGGACCACGTGATGGGCTGGTCGACCACGGTGATCCCCGCTCCGGATGGCAACCTCTCCGACTACCTGGCCAACCTGCGACGCCTCCTGGACCGACCGGAGCAGCTTTACCGGCCCACCCACGGTCCGGCCATCACTGACCCCCACCCCTGGGTGGCCGACCTGCTCGCCCACCGGGTGGAGCGGGAACGCCAGATCATCGCGGCGCTGGCCGCCGGACCCCGGACCATCGCCTCGCTGGTCAGCGAGCTCTACGCCCACGTCGACGAGGAACTTCACCGGGCGGCGGGCGGCTCGGTCTACGCCCACCTCCTCGACCTGGCCCGCAACGGCCGGGCTGACGCCGACCCGCGACCCGACCCCGAAGCCGAGTGGCGCCTAGCCTGATCGACCCTGGTCAGGCCTGCTGGCTGGAGACCGACACCACCTCGCCGGTCATGTAAGACGAGTAGTCACTGGCCAGGAAGACGATCACGTTGGCCACCTCCCAGGGTTCAGCGGCGCGGCCAAAGGCTTCCCGGGCCGTCAGGGCCTCGATTAGTTCCTCGCTGCTCGTTCCGGCTAGGTGGGGGTGGACGGCCAGGCTGGGTGCCACGCAGTTGACCCGCACCCCGGCCCCGGCCGCCTCAAGTGCAACGCAGCGGGTCAGGGCCATAACCCCGGCTTTGGCCGCCGCATAGTGAGCCTGGCCGGCCTGGGCCCGCCAGCCCAAGACCGAGGCGTTGTTGACGATCACCCCGCGCCCTAGGGGGAGCATGTGGCGGAGTGCCGCTCGGGCACAACGCATGGTGCCGGTCAGGGTCACGTCGATCACCCGGTGCCACTCCTCATCGGCCATATCGACCAGAAGGCTCTCGGCACCCAGTCCGGCGTTGTTGACCAGCACGTCGACCTGCCCGTGCTCGGACACCGTGGCATCGAAAAGGGCCTGGACCTGCTCCTCAACGGTCACGTCGCAGGGAACGGCGAGGGGCCGGTCCCCGGCCACCCCGGCCAGGGAATCGGCCGTCTCGTCCAACCGACGCTCGTGGGTATCGGAGATAACAACGGTGGCCCCCTCTTCGACACAGCGTCGTGCGGTGGCCGAGCCGATCCCGGTGCCCGCCGCCGCGGTGACTACCACCACCTTGGCCTCCAAAAGGCCGTGACCGTCTGGGTAGGCCGGGATCTCGGGTGCCATGGCCGACGAGCCTAGGTGGCCCCGGACCCTCCCTCGGCGGCCGGCTGGTTCTCGGCCATCTCCGCCATGCGGCGCTCCAGGTCGGCAAACAGCGGCAACTCCTCGAGGCCCACGTCGTCGGGGAGCCTTCCGGCGATCTCGTCCACCGAGAACGACTCCCCGTTGGCGGCCACCATCTCCCGCACCTCGGCCGGCTGGTTCCATACGGCGATCCGGCGGCCGGTGCACGTGTAGATCTGGGCGGTGACCTCCCGGGCCGCCTCGGAGAGCAGGTACACGGCCAACGGAGCGATGTGTTCGGGAGCTCCGGCCTCGATCTGGAAGGGGACCTTCTCCGACATGCGGGTCATGGCCACCGGGGCGATGCAGTTGGCGGTCACGCCATAGCGACGAAGGGCGAAGGCCGCGCTCTTGGTCAGTGACACGATGCCGCCCTTGGCCGCTGAATAGTTTGCCTGAGCCGTGGAGGCCACAAACGCTCCGGAGGTGAACCCGAGGAGGCGGCCGCCGCCCTCCTGCTTGCGCATCACCGCCGATGCAGCCCGGTAGAGGCTGAAGTGGCCACGAAGGTGCACCCGAACCACATCGTCGAACTCCTCGTCGCTCATGTTAAACAGCATCCGCTCCCGCAGGATCCCCGCCGCGCAGGCCACTCCGTCGATGCTGCCCCAGGCCTCGACGGCGGTGTCGACGATGCGCTGGCCCACCGCGGTGTCCGACACGTCACCGGCCACCGCCACTGCGGTACCACCGGCATCGGTTATCTCGGCCACCACGGTGTCGGCCACCCCGCTGGTCGGGTCGGAGCCGTCAAGGCTCACGCCGTAGTCGGCCACCACCACCCGGGCACCCTCGGCAGCACACAGGATGGCCACGGCCCGTCCGATGCCGTTTCCGGCTCCGGTCACTGCGACGTTTCGACCCGAAAGGTGTCCAGTCACTATGCCTCCCGAGGGCTCGGCGCTCGTCCCAACCCGCCGCTGGGACGCCGACGCACCCTACCGGAGGGTCCCTGATGGGCGTAGCGTCGGAGGGTGCTATCCGACCGGAAGATCCTGGTTACCGGGCTTACCGGCCAGATCGGTTTCCCAGTGGCCCGCTTCCTGGCCGCCGACAACGAGGTGTGGGGACTGGCCCGTTTTAGTGCCGAGGGCAGCCAGAAAGGCGCCGAGGCCATCGGGGTAACGCCCCACCTGGCCGACCTGGCCACCGGGGAGTACGGCGACCTGCCCGATGACTTCACCCATCTCGTCCACTTCGCCGCCTTCCAGGGGCCCGAGGCCGACTTCGACCGGGCCATCAGGCACAACGCTGAAGCCACCGGCCTAATCATGGCCCACTGCCGAAGGGCCGAATCGGTACTGGTGGCGTCGACCAACTCCGTTTACCGACCTCACCCCGATCCGTGGCACACCTATGCCGAGGGCGATCCGCTCGGTGACCCGGTGGCCCCACACTCGCCGACTTACGGGATCTCCAAGACCGGCCAGGAGGCAGTGGCCCGCACCATGGCGCGGGTGCTGGGACTGCCGACGACCATCGCCCGGATCAACGCCAGCTACGGGGCCAACGGCGGCCTCCCGGCCTACCACTGCGACTGGGTGGCCGCCGGCCGGCCGATCCGGCTCCGGGCCCCCGCGCCGTCGCCCTACAGCCCCATCCACACCGACGACATGGCCGCCCAGGTGGCGCCACTCCTCGATGGGGCCTCGGTTCCGGCGACCATTGTGAACTGGTGCGGCGACGAGGTCGTGGCTGCCGAGGACTGGTGTGCCCTGTTCGGAGAGTGCCTCGGAGTCGAGCCCGCCCTTGTTTACGACGAGGTCCCGGGCAGCCAGCCCGGAAGCGCCGCCGATCCGGCCCGCCGGCTATCCCTCACCGGACCATGCACCGTGGGATGGCGGGACGGCATGGCCGCCTTGGTAGACCAGCGGGCCGACGGCCACCGCTGACGGTTGTCGCTCTGACCGCTGTTCGTCCCGGAATCAGCGCGCGGTAGGGTCGGCTCACCCCACGCCCTCCCCGACAAGGCTGCAACAATGGATCTCCGTGCCCTGTCCGACCGTGTCGAGATCGAGGACCTGCTAACCCGGTACGCCCACGCCGTCGACACCCGAGACTGGGACCTCTACCGGTCGGTATTTACCCCCGACGCCCTGATCGACTACACGTCCTCGGGCGGACCGGCCGGCGACCTCGAAGAGACGGTGGCCTTCCTCGAGGTTGCGCTGGACCACTTCGAGATGACCCAGCACCTGATCTCCAACGTCGACGCTCGCCTCGGCGACGACACAGCCGAAGTGACCGCAGTGTTCAACAACCCGATGCGACTGCCCGGCGGGACTGTCTGGTTCACCGGCGGCCGCTACCACCACGATCTGGTACGCACCGAAGACGGCTGGCGCAGCCACCGCCTGGTTGAGAAGTCCCTCTGGTTCGACCGCTCACCGATGGGCGACCCGAACTCAGACCGGACCTGACGACCCCGTGGCCGACCAGTCCGACCAGCGGCGCTTTGACGCTTGGGAGCACCGCCACCGAACCACCGGGACCTCTGAAGTAATCCCGGCAGCCACCGTGGTGGTGATGCGCGACGGCCCCAGTGGCCTGGAGCTGCTCATGCTGCGGAAGAACTCAAAGGTGGCCTTCGGCGGTATGTGGGTCTTCCCCGGAGGTCGGATCGACGACGGGGACGCCGTCGTCGACGCCGAGGGCAACCCGGACGAGCTGGCTACTGCGGCGGTCGCCGCGGCCCGAGAGGCCACCGAGGAGGCGTCGGTGGTCGTCGACCCGGCCAGCCTGGTGTGGTTCTCCCACTGGGTGCCCCCTCCTATAACCCCGAAACGGTTTTCCACATTCTTCTTCGCTTCCCGGCTGGCCGCCGACGCGGTGGTGGCCATCGACGACGGTGAGATCACCGAGCACCAGTGGCTACGACCGGCCGAGGCCCTAGAACGGCGCGACGCCGGCGAGGTCGAGCTAGCCCCGCCCACCTGGATGACCCTCAAACTCCTGACCGGCTGGGAATGTGTCGACGAAGCACTCGCCGGACTCGCCGAGATGCAACCCGTGTTCTACGAGACCCACATTGGCCGCTCCAACGATGGACCGGTGGCCATGTGGGACGGCGACGCCGGCTACGCCGACAGCGACCCCAAGGTACCCGGAGCCCGCCACCGGCTGACCATGGGTCAGGACGGTTACTCCTTCGAGCACACCGCCAGCTAACCCTCTCCTCTCCTAGCATCGGCCCGATGGGCGACCCGGTAGATCCAACCGAGACCCTGGTGGGCCTCAGCGCGGCCGAGGTGGCAGAACGAGTGGCCGATGGTCGGGTCAATGACGTACCCGAGGCCCCGGTCCGGACCACTGGCCAGATTCTGCGGGCCAACGTGTTGACGCCGGTAAACGGGATCATGGGCGCGCTGCTTGTGCTGATCCTGGCCGCCGGCTTCCCCGGGGACGCCCTGTTCGCCGGGGTGATCTTTTCGAACAGCCTTATCGGCGTGGTCCAGGAGCTACGGGCCCGACGCACCCTTTCGGAGTTGGCCGTGCTGTCCGCCCCCCGGGCCCGGGTGGTTCGGGATGGCCGGGCTGCCGAAGTCGGCGTGTCGGAGGTTGTGGCCGACGACCTCCTGGAGTTACGACCCGGTGACCAGGTTGTGGTGGACGGTGAGGTGGTCGAGGCCGCGGGCCTGGAGATCGACGAGTCGCTGCTCACCGGGGAGGCTGATCCGGTCGACAGGGGCCCGGGCGACCAAGTGCTCTCAGGCAGCTTCGTGGCCGCCGGTTCGGGCAGTTACCGGGCCACGCGAGTGGGAGCCGACTCGTACGCCGCTTCCCTGTCCGAAGAGGCCCGCCGATTCAAGCTCGCCGACAGCGAACTCCGAGCCGGAGTCAACGCCATCCTGCGCTGGCTGGTCGTAATCATCCCCCCGGCTGCAGGACTGTTACTACTGCGTCTGCTGGCAACCGAGGACCAGTGGCCGGAGGCGCTGCGGGGCACGGTGGCCGCCGCGGTGGCCATGGTCCCCGACGGCCTGGTTCTTCTCACCAGCCTGGCGTTCATAACCGGGGTGGTGGCCCTGGCCCGCCGCCGGGCGCTGTGCAAAGAACTGGCCTCGGTGGAGTTGCTGGCCCGGGTCGACGTGTTATGCCTGGACAAGACGGGGACCATCACCACCGGTGAGATCTCCCTGGCCTCCGTCGAGACCCTCGACGAAGGCGATCCCACCGACGCCCTGGGCGCGGTAGCCGCCGCCGATCCATCCCCCAACGCCACCCTGGCCGCCCTGGCCGAGACCCACCCCGACCCCGGCTGGGAGGTGACCAGCACACGGCCGTTCTCCTCGGCCCGGAAGTGGGCCTCCACCGATTTCGCCGAGCGGGGCACCTACCACCTCGGGGCACCTGAGATCTTGCTCGAAGCCGACGACGAGGAGAACCGGCGGCGGGTGGCGACCCATGCCGCCGAGGGCCGGAGGGTGCTGGTGCTCACCCGGGCCCATAGCCAGACCCACGACCCGGAGGACCTTCCCGATGGCCGGGTCCCGGTGTGCCTGGTCCTCCTAGAGGACACCGTACGACCCGACGCCCCCGAGATCCTCGACTACTTCGGGAGCCAGGGGGTGGAACTCAAGGTCATCTCCGGAGACCACCCGGCGACGGTCGCCGCGGTGGCCCGCCGGGCCGGGGTGCCCGGCGCTGCAGTCGGCATTGACGCCCGTGAACTACCCGACGGGGGCGAGGCCTTGGCCGACGCCGTCGACGGGGCCTCGGTATTCGGCCGGGTCAGCCCGCACCAGAAGCGGGCCATGGTGGCGGCCCTGCAGGCCCGGGGGCGCACGGTTGCCATGACCGGGGACGGGGTCAACGACGTGCTGGCCCTCAAAGACGCTGACATGGGGATCGCCATGGGCAGTGGATCCTCGGCCAGCCGGGCCGTGGCCCAGTTGGTGCTGCTCGACAACCGGTTAGCCACCCTGCCCCGGGTGCTGGCCGAAGGCCGGAGGGTCATCAACAACATCGAACGGGTAGCCAACCTGTTCATCGCCAAGGCGGGCTACGCGGTGCTGCTCACCGCCCTGGTCGGCTTGCTCGGAGTGCCGTTCCCATTCCGGCCCAAACAGTTGACCCTCATCGGTACCTTCTCGATCGGGGTACCCGGCTTCTTCCTGGCCCTCGCCCCCGACGACTCACTGGTAAGGCCGGGCTTCCTCCGCCGGGTGCTCTCCTACTCACTGCCCGCCGGGGGGGCCGCAGCAGCGGCCACTCTCACCTGCTACGAGGTGGTACGACGATCGTCGGCCACCCTTGCCGAAGCCCGTACCGCGGCCACTGTGACCCTCTTGGCCGTCGGCCTGGTGATCCTCCTCGTGGTCAGCCGACCGGTCCGGGTCTGGAAGTTGGTCCTAGCAGCGGCGATGGGCCTGTCCTACGGGGCGGTGGTCGCCATCGAGGCCGGCCGCCGGTACTTCGAGATGGACATGCCGCCCGCCTCGGGCTGGGTAGCCACCGCGGCCTGTGTACTCGGCGGCGGGCTTCTGGTGGGATTGCTCCCCCGCCTGGTCACCGGGGCGACCACTAGATTCCCGACACCGGCCCGCTACAAACCGGGAGACAACTCATGAGCGAGTCGCGCGAAAGCCTCTTCGCCACGGCGCTGGCCCAGTTCGAGCGAGGAGCCGATTTGATCGGCCTACCCGAGGACCTGCGGTCAATCCTCTCCCAACCTAAGAACGAGATCATCGTCAACTTTCCGGTGCGGATGAACGACGGCCGGTTCAGGGTGTTCCGTGGTTACCGGATCCAGCACAACAACCTGCTCGGGCCCTACAAGGGTGGGATTCGATTCCACCCCATGGTCGACCTGGACGAGGTAAAGGCGCTGGCCTCCTGGATGACCTGGAAGTCGGCGCTCTGCGACATCCCGTTCGGAGGCGCCAAGGGTGGTGTCACCTTCGACCCGCTCCAACTCGACCACGACGAGTTGGAGCGGGTGGTACGCCGGTTCACCCACAGCCTGGGGGCCAACATCGGACCCGACCATGACATCCCGGCCCCTGATCTGGGTAGCAACGCCCAGACCATGGTGTGGATGATGGACACCTACGCCAACTCGACCGGAGCCGCAGAGCGCCAGAACGTGAAGCGGGTGGTAACCGGCAAGACACTCGAAACGGGGGGCAGTCCCGGACGGGATAAGGCCACCGGCCAAGGCCTGATCTTCTGCCTCCAGCACTGGGCCGACGAGGTGGGCTTCGACCTGACCGGGGCGTCGGCCATTGTCCAGGGATGGGGCAATGTGGGCAGCGCCGTGGGGCGGCTACTCCAGGTGCACGGCACGACAATCAGGGCGGTTGCGGACGCCGGGGGGGCCGTCGCCGACCCCGGTGGGATCGACGCCTTCGCCCTCACCGAGTGGGTTATGGAACACGGCACGGTGGTCGGCTATCCAAACGCCGAGCCGGTTGAACCGGAGGATTTCTGGGCGGTGGATTCCGACGTGGTCGTGCCCGCAGCCCTCGAGAACCAGGTGACGGCTGAGGTGGCGGCCCAACTCACCGGACGGGTAGTCGTCGAGGCGGCCAACGGGCCGACGACCCTAGAAGCGGAGGAGGTCCTCGCCGAACGGGGCATCGACGTCCTGCCCGACATCCTCGTGAATGCCGGCGGCGTGGTCGTCTCCTACTTCGAATGGCTGCAGAACCGCTCAGCACAACGGTGGAACCTCGAGGAGGTAGATGTCCAGTTACGAGACGTCATGGTCCGGGCATGTGACGCCGTGGTCAGCATGCGGGAAGAGCTAGCCATCACCTCGCGCCGTGACGCTGCCTACGCCCTTGCCCTACGCCGTCTCGAGACTGTGTACCAACAGCGAGGCATATTCCCCTAGCCACGGATTAGGTGATGACGACCCGTTTAGTAGCGGGTCCGGACGCGCAGGGGATCAACTACCGCCGGCCGCGGCGGCCAGGGCAGCAGCGGCCCGCTCGGCCGCCACCTGTCGGCGTCCGATGATCGGTGTGGTCGGGGCGAACCCGGCGGTAGCCCGCTCGGCCTCCGACTCGGCGCCCCAGTAGCCCAGCTCTCGGTTGTCACGGGCGTACTGCCGGCAGGGATCAACGGAGAGGCAATGGCTGCATAGGTCCCGGGCGTGGGCCTCCCGGCGCACCCGGGCTTCGGGACGTTCGGCAAACGGGGCAAAGAACAGATCACTCTCGCCACGGCAAAGCCCATCGCTCATCCAGGCCATGGCCGCCTCATCCGGCCCGACGAAGAGATCGGTCGCAGCATCGGACACGCCAGTCACCCCCCCTGCCCTTCCGTTCCCCCCTGGTGCATGACGGCACCGGGGCGCGCGATGGTAGGAAAATCGGGGACCGCTGAACAGGGGTGCCCGATAGCAGTTACAGAACCATCCATCTCTTTTATAGATGATAGGAGTGCCTTCGGATCCTCAACCACGATGACTACCCGGTAGCAATATGGCGCAGGGACCAAGCGACTGCCATAGTCCCGGCGTGACGCCCACCTCCGTCGACGTCGTCGACGACCCCGGGCCCTACTTCGACGACCTCGAGGTCGGCCAGCGCCTCCAACCCGGCCCGGCGGTCACCATCGGAGCGGGAGAGGCCGCTGTCTACCGGGCCGTGTGCGGCGACCCCATGGCCACCTCCCTGGACCGACCGCTCGGTGAAGCGGTAACCGGCTGTTCGGGGCGCCTAGTAAACCCCGGCCTGGTCATGCACGTCTCGATCGGCCAGAGCACGGTCGCCACCCGACGGGTGATCGCCAACCTCTTCTACCGGGGAGTCGCGCTCCGGCGGCCAGTGTGGGAGGGCGAGACCTTGCACACCGAGGTCACGATCCGCGGCCTAACGGACCTGAGTCGACGATCCGACCGGCCGGCCCGTGGGCTGGCCCTACTCGGTATCCGGACCACCTGCGTCGACGACGGCAAGACGGTTGTCGACTACGAGCGCTGTGCCATGCTCCTGGTCCGAGATCCGGCACTCCTCACGGGTCACGACGACGACCTCGGCGAGGTCGACCCGGCTGTCGATCTCGACGCCTGGGAGGACCGGATACCCGCCGGCTGGGACCCCAGCCCTCTCGCCGGGATGGCCGACCAAGGCTGGGCGATCAGCAACCGCCGAACCGACAGGCTGCGTGACACCGTGACAGGCGCTCTCCTGCTTGTACGGCTCACCCAGAACCAGGCGCCGCCCCACCGCGACCCCGCGGAGGGCTTGTCGGGCCAACGCCTGGTCTACGGCGGCCACACAATCGGGCTGGCCCAAGCCTCGCTGGCCCGGATGATGCCCGGCACTGCCACCGTCGTCGGCTGGCAGTCCTGCGACCACCTGGCCCCCGTCTACGAGGAGGATGTCCTGGCCTTCCACCACACCCTCCTCGACGAACGGCCGGTGGGCGACGGACGGCTCCGAGCCGTGCGAGTGGAGGTCGACGCCGACCGAGGCGGCGAGCCGATCCCGGTCTTGGACTGGCGGACCATCGTGTGGGGGGCCTGACCGGCTCGGACGATGACTCAGTTGGGCAAGGCCACAGCTCCCCGGTCGACCAGAGCGCCGATCTCGGCTGGCCCGAGGCCCAGTTCGACCGACAGCACGGCCTCGGTGTGCTCCCCTAGCCGGGGTGCCGCCACCGCTCCGCGTTCAGTGGCCTCTGGGCCGCCGAAGGCCAGCGGTGACCCCGGCACCAGGTGAACCCCCACGCCGGGTTGGTCGACCTCGGCGAACATCGGGTTGCCGGTCGAGCAGCGGGGGTCCTCATCCAACATTTGACGGAAGGTCTGATACGGGCCCCAACAGGCACCATGGGCGTCGAGCTCCTCGGCCACCCTGACCAGTGTCCGCTCGGCGAACCACGGTGAAAAAATCTCGCCAAGGCGGTTCCGGGCCACGAACCGGGCACCCTCGTCGGCAAAGTCCAGGCCCAACTCCACGGCCAACTCTTCCACAGCCCCAACGGTCCCCGTGGCGGTCTGGAGCCCTTCCCACTGGTGGGGCGTGATGGCCACCACCATCACCCGTCGGTCATCTGCCGTGACGAAGTCCCTGCCGAAGGCGCCGTATAGGTCGTTGCCCATCGACTCCCGCTCGGAGCCGTTGACCTCCACATCGGCCAACTCGCCCCGCCAGGCCACCGCGGCCATGGCCACGTCGGCCAGAGCCAGGCCCACCAACTGGCCCTCGCCGGTCCGAGATCGATGCCGGTCAGCGGCCAGAATCCCCAGCGCCGCGGTCTGGCCGCAGATCAGGTCCCAAGCGGGCAGGGAGTGGTTCACGGGGCGGCGGTCGTCGGTATGTCCTGTGATCGCCGGGTAGCCCACGGCGCAGTTGATCGTGTAGTCCACCGCGCTGGTCCCGTCAGGGCTGCCGGTCACGGCCACCATCACCAGGTCGTCACGACGTTCCCGTAGTCGGTCGTAGGCCAGCCATCCCCGAGTCGGAAAGTTGGTCAGGAAGTTGCCCGTCCTGGCCACCAGTTCAGACAGCAGCTCCCGCACCTCGGGGTCCGACAGATCGGCGGCCACCGACCTCTTCCCCCGATTGAGGCCGTTCCAGTAAAGGCTGATCCCGTCGGCGGTGAGCGGCCAGCGCCGGTGGTCGAGCCCGCCGCCGATCCGGTCGAACCGGATCACGTCGGCGCCCAACTGGGCCAGGGTCATGCCACCCGACGGGGCGGCCACGAAGGCCGAGCCCTCGACGACCGAGAGGCCTTCCAGAGGGCGGGTCACTGGTCGTAGCCCCCGGCTCAGCCCCCGCCCCGGGCGGCGATCTCGGCTAAGACCTCGTCGGCGTGTTCGTCCAGACTCGATGACGCGTTGAGGTCCCAGGCCGCAGCGATCGTGCCTTCCGGGGAGATCAGGTAGGTGATCCGCAGCGGGAACCCGGCCGGGATCGGATCCTCCGGCGGCCGGACGACCTCATAGGCCTCGCCCATCACCCGGTCGGGGTCTGACAGGAGGGTAAAGGAGAACGACTCCTCCTCGGCGAAGGCCTTCTGGTCCTCAACGGTGTCGAAACTGGCACCCACGACAACCGCTCCAGCCGTTGCAAACTCTGGGGCTCGATCACGGAGCCCCCGACCTTCGATCTGTCAACCGGGGGTTGAGGCCTTCGGGTACCACCAAAGGACCACCCAACTCCCGGCCAGGTCGCCAGAGTCGACGGTCTTACCGTCCTGGTCGGGCACAGCGAACGCCGGGGCGGCACTACCTGCATCGAGCATGGGCTGTCCCCTTCGTAGGTGGCCAGTCGGTGGTCCCCGGGGGGCCGAGACGACCCTAGTACCCGGTCGCGCCCGGGACAGGGCCGATTAGGCCAGCCAGGAGACGGATTGCAGTTCGCTGTAGGCCATCAGGCCCCACACACCACGATCCCGGCCGATGCCCGACATCTTGAACCCCCCGAACGGCGCTTCCATGTGGGGCTGGATGCTGTTCAGGGCCACGTTGCCGGTCTCAAGGCGACGGCCGATCCCGTAGGCCCGGGCCAGGTCACCGGCGTAGACGTAGCTGAACAGGCCGTAATCGGAGTCGTTGGCCAGTGCCACTGCCTCGTCGTCGTCGTCGTGGGGCAGGACCACCACCACCGGGCCGAACGCCTCCTCGCGTACCACGGCCATGTCGGCCGTGCAGTCGGCCAGCAAGGTCGGAGCCACAAACCAACCGCCTAGATCGGGCCGTTCACCGCCACACACCAGCGTTGCCCCGGCCTCCACCCCGGAGGCCACAAAGGCCTCCACCCGGTCCCTCTGCGCCTCAGAGATGAGCGGACCGACCAGGGTCCCCCTATCGGTGGGATCCCCCGGAATCAGCATCCCGGCCACCACTCCGAGGGTCTCCACCGTACGGTCGTAAATGCTGCGATGGCAGATCACCCGGGTGGGGGCGGTACAGATCTGCCCGCTGTGGAACCCCCACACCGTGGCGATGGCCCGTACCGCGGCGTCCACGTCAGCGTCGTCAGTCATCACCAGGGCGCCCTTGCCTCCTAGTTCCATAAGTACCCGGGTCATGGTCGCCGCTCCGTCGGCGTAGATAGCCCGACCCACCTCGGTTGAACCGGTGAAGCTGACCATGTTCACGTCCGCCGAGGCCACCATGGCCGCCGGCACCTCGGCCCCCGAGGAAACCACGATGTTGACCACCCCGGGGGGGAAGCCGGCGTCGACGATGGCCTCCCCTAGCCGCAGGATGCCCAGCGGGTCCTGGGGTGCCGGCTTGATGATGCAGGTGTTGCCCATGGCCAGGGCGGGGGCGATCTTCCCGGCCACGTTGGTGAGTGGGAAGTTGTAGGGGGTGATGCACAACACCACCCCGACCGGCTCGTGGTGGACGGCTGCCGCGACAAGCCCTGCAGCACCAAGCGCCGAGGTTCCCTGAGCTAGGGGCAACTCTGCCGAGTCGATGCTCCGGGGCCTCGAGTAGTAGCGGAACCGGTCGATGAGCCCGCCGGCCACTTGGAGGGTCTCTGTGATGGTGACGGTCGAACCGGTCTCGGCCTGGACAAGGGCAGCCCAGCCGGGGGCTCGCTCCTCCAGCAGGTCAGCCAGGCGACCCAGGAAAGCACACCGTTCCTCGATTGGAGTTGACCGCCAACTGTCCAGTGCCCCCCGGGCCGCAGAGATGGCTGCGGAGGCTTCGGCCACCCCAGCGTCCGGGGCATGGCCCACCGTATCGGTGGTGTACGGGTCGACGATCGGATAGGTCGAGCGGGCGGCCACCCACTCGCCTCCGACCAGCAGCCTCCATTCCTCCTGCGGATCGATGGACGGCATCACGACTCCCGTTCGACTGCCTGTCGGGCCGGATGGTAGCGGAGGCCCGGGGGGGTCCCGGCAGGGAGCTGATTACCATCGGGGCGAACAACCGGTTGCCACCGGGACAGGAGCGGCGATGGCCGAGAACCCAGCCACCGAGCCCCGAGACACGCCACCCGTCCGGCACCGCTCGTTCTTCCTCGACGAGGTCCTCCACCACTACGTGGTCTCCCACAGCGCGGCACCCGACGACGTCCAGGCATCGCTCATCGCGACCACAGCAGCCCTTGGACCGCTGGCCTTCATGCAGGTGGCCCCCGACCAGGGGACGTTCCTCTCGCTACTCGTCGGCGCCGTCCGGCCCCTCTTCGCCGTCGAGGTAGGCACGTTCACCGGCTACTCCTCGCTGGCCATCGCCCGGGCCCTCCCCGAGGGTGGCCGCCTACTCTGCTGCGATGTATCCGAGGAGTGGACGACGGTAGCCCGACACCACTGGGAGGCCGCCGGGGTCGCCGACCGGATCGACCTCGTCATCGGACCGGCCGCCGACACCCTGGCCGGCCTCCCCACCGAATTAAGGGTCGACTTCGCCTTCATCGACGCCGACAAGGGCGGCTACCTCGACTACTACGAGGCCCTAGTGCCCCGGCTCAGCCCCCACGGGCTCATCGCAGTGGACAACGTGCTGTGGTCAGGTCGGGTGGTGGACCCCGACGCTGAGGATGCCGACACGGTGGCCATCCGGGCCTTCAACGACCACGTGGCCGCCGACCGAAGAGTGGAGGCGGTCATGCTCTCGGTGGGCGACGGGGTGACTCTGATCGGCCGGCGCGAAGAAGCTCCGATTCACGGATAACCGTCGTCCGGGTACCCCGGTTAGGCTCGCCGCCCGAAAGTACCGAACCGAAAGGATCCTCCATGCCGGAAGCCGTGATCGTTGCCACCGCCCGCACACCCATCGGTCGGGCATCCAAAGGCACCCTTGTCGAGGCCCGACCCGACGACATGTCGGCGTTCATCATCGACCAGGTGTTGTCAAAGGTCCCCCAACTCTCCAGAGACGAGATCGAGGACGTCCTCTGGGGCACCGGCCAGCCGGGTGGCGAACAGGGCTACAACGTGGCCCGGGTGGCGTCCCTTCTGGCCGGTTTGGACGCCCCGGGGGTGACCGTGAACCGCTACTGCTCGTCGTCGCTCCAAACCATCCGAATGGCCTTCCACGCCATCAAGTCGGGCGAGGGCGACGCCTTCGTCGCCGGAGGCGTCGAGTGCGTCAGCCGCTACCAGTACGGCGCCTCCGACACCGGACCCCACAACGAGTCGTTCGCTCCCGCCGAGGCCCGCACCGCGGACCGTACGGGCGAGGACACGGCCGACTGGAGCCCGCCTACTGGGTTCCCCGACGTCTACATCGCTATGGGCCAGACGGCCGAAAACGTCGCCCAGCACAAGGGGGTCTCCCGCCAGGCCCAGGACGAATGGGGGGTCCGGTCCCAGAACCGGGCCGAGGAAGCGGCCGGACGCGGATTCTTCGAACGGGAGATCACCCCCTACCCGCTGTCTGACGGCACGACCATCGCCTCCGACGACGGCATCCGAGCTGGCACCACCTACGAGAAGGTGAGCCAACTCGGCCCGGTGTTCCGCCCCGACGGCACGGTCACCGCTGGTAACGCCTGCCCGCTCAACGACGGGGCCGCCGCGGTGGTGGTGATGAGCGACACCCGGGCCGCTGAACTGGGCGTGACCCCGCTGGCCCGGGTCGTAGCCTCCGGGGTGTCTGCTCTGAATCCGGAGATCATGGGTCTGGGTCCCATCGAGGCGATCAGTCAGACCCTGGACCGGGCGGGCTTGACCATCGGGGACATCGACCTCGTCGAGATCAACGAGGCGTTCGCCGCCCAGGTCCTGCCCTGCGCCGACGAGGTGGGTATCGACCACGACAAGCTGAACGTTAACGGCGGTGCCATCGCCCTCGGCCACCCGTTTGGTATGACCGGCGCCCGGATCATGACCACCCTCCTAAACGGCCTCGAGGACGCCGATCGGGAGTTCGGTCTCGAGTCGATGTGCGTCGGTGGTGGTCAGGGCATGGCCATGGTGGTCCAGCGCCTCAGCTAGCCCGGGCGTTCCGGACCCGGCTTCGGGGGTGCTCGTCAGCCCTGTCCGCCGGAAGCCTCCTGGACGGAGAGTTTGCCGGCGCTGATCCACGGCATCATGGCCCGCAACGTGGAGCCCACCTGTTCGATGCGGTGCTGGTGCCCGGCTTCCTCGAGGCGAGCAAAGTTCTCCCGACCGGACCGAGCCTCGGCTACCCACTCCTCGGCGAACTCCCCGCTCTGGATCTCCGAGAGGATCTGAGCCATGGTGGCCCTTACTCCGTCATCGATGACCCGCGGCCCACGGGTCAAGTCGCCGTACTCGGCGGTGTCCGACACTGAGTAGCGCATCCCGCCGATGCCCTGCTCGTAGATGAGGTCCACGATGAGTTTGAGTTCGTGGAGACATTCGAAATAGCAGATCTCGGGCTGGTAGCCCGCGTCGACCAGAGTGTCGAACGCGCTGCGGACCAGTTCTGTGACCCCGCCGCAAAGGACCACCTGCTCGCCGAACAGGTCAGTCTCACACTCCTCGGTGAAGGTGGTCTCGATTACTCCGGCCCGAGCGCCCCCCAGGCCGTCCGCGTAGGCCAGAGCTAGGTCCTTGCCCCCGCCGGTGGCGTCTTGCTCAACAGCGATCAGGCACGGCACCCCGCCGCCCTCCTCGTAGGTGCGACGGACCAGGTGGCCTGGCCCCTTAGGGGCGACCATGATCACGTCCACGTCATCGGGCGGGTTGACTAGGTCGAAGCGGATGTTGAAGCCGTGGGCGAAGGCAAGGGCGTCACCGGCCGACAGATTCGGCGCGATGTGTTCCTCGTAGACGGCGGCCTGCTCGGTGTCAGGCAGCAGGACCATGATCACGTCGCCCCATGCCGAAGCGTCAGAAAGCGACAGCACGTCTAGGCCGGCTTCCGAGGCCTTGGCCGCTGAGGAGGATCCGTCCCGCAGGCCAACACAGACCTGTACGCCCGAGTCCTTCAGGTTGAGCGCGTGGGCATGGCCCTGTGAGCCGTAGCCCAGGATCGACACCTTGCGGTCGGCGATGGCCGACCGATCCACGTCTGTCTCGTAGTACACGTTCGCCACGCCGGTCTCCTGTTCGTTGGGGACCAGGCCCTTGGCCCGGTCGGGTTAGCCTGCCCTGCTGATGCTCAGTCTCCCGGCCCTTCAAGGGAGGCCAGAGCCACCCTTCCGGTGCGCTGAAACTCGATGATGCCGTAGCCCCGCAGAAGGTCCTCGAAGTCGTCGATCCGAGCCGGTGGCCCCACCAGGGACAGCATCATGGCGTCGGTGCCCACGTTGAGCACCTTGCCGCCGGCCCGGTCCAGGTGTTCAACGAGTTCGTCGCGACGGTCCGGTTCGGCCACCACGGTCACGATCATCAACTCCCGTTCCACTGAGTGGTCGGGGTGCAGTTCACGAATCTCGACAACGTTTACCAGCTTGTCGAGTTGCTTGACGACCTGTTCGAGGGGAGCGGATTCGACGTCCACCACGACGGTGATCCGACTGAGGTCCTCGTCGTCGGTGGGGGCCACAGCCAGGGAGTCGATGTTAAAGCCCCGGCGGGCGAACAGGCCGGCCACCCGGGCCAGCACCCCAAACTTGTTCTCTACCGTAACCACCAGGGTGTGGTAGCGGTTCTTGGAGGGCCCGGCGCTCACCGTTCCTGGTCCTCCTGGGACGGCGGCACCACGATGTCGGAGTTGGCGGCCCCGGACGGCACCATCGGGAAGACCTTCTCGTCCTCGGCCACCCGGAAGTCGATGACCACCGAGCGGTCATCAATCTCGTTGGCCTTGGCTATGGCCGCCGGAACTTCCTCGGGACTGTCCACCCGCATGCCCACACAGCCCATGGATTCGGCCCAAGCCTTGTAGTCGGGGACGTCCTGGGAGAGGTGGACCTCAGAGAGCCGCTCCTCGTAGAACATGTCCTGCCACTGACGGACCATGCCCAGGTAGGAGTTGTTCAACAGCGCCACCTTGATCGGAATGTTCTCCACAGTGGAGGTGACTAGTTCCTGGGCTGTCATTTGGAAACAGCCGTCGCCGTCCACGGCCCAGACCATCCGGTCCGGGCACCCCACTTTTGCCCCGATGGCCGCTGGTATTGAGAAGCCCATGGTGCCGAGGCCACCCGAGTTGATCCAGGTGTAGGGGTGTTCGAAATTCCAATACTGGCTGGCCCACATCTGGTGCTGGCCGACGCCCGATGTAACGATCGTGTCCTCCGGAGTGGCGTCTCGCAACTGCTCGATCACGTATTGCGGCTTGAGCCTGTCCCCAGGCGCCGACGGTTCGTAAGTGAGAGGGAACCGCTCCTGCCAACCGCTAATCCGGGAGCGCCATGCTGTCCGATCGGCATTTCCTACCCCGCCAGCGGCTAGCGCGGCCACTAGGGCCTCGATGGCCACCCGGCAGTCGCCCTGGATGGCCACGTCGGGCCGCCGGACCTTGCCTAGTTCGGCCGCGTCGATGTCAACGTGGACAATTTGGGCGCCCGGAGCAAACCCGTCGACCCGACCGGTCACCCGATCGTCGAACCGTGCGCCAAGGGCCACCAGAAGGTCGGCTTCCTGCATGGCGGTCACCGCGGTGAAGTTGCCGTGCATACCGGGCATACCCAGACATAAGTCATGCCCGTCCGGGAAGGCACCCCGGGCCATAAGCGTGGTCACCACGTGGATGCCGCTCAGCTCGACCAGTTCGCGCAGCACTTCGGCGGCCCGGGCCTTGAGGACCCCGCCTCCCACGTAGAGAATCGGACGTTCGGCGGTCCTGATCAAATCGGCGGCCGCTTCGATGGCTGACTGGTCCACCCCGGTACGGGGGTGGTAGCCGGGCAGGTCCATCTCCACATCGCCGGTCCACTCCATGGCCGATCGAGGGTTCTTTGGGTCGACGATGTCCTTGGGGATATCGACCAGCACTGGGCCGGGTCGACCGGTGGTGGCGATGTGAAAGGCCTCCTTGACCGTCCTGGGGATGTCTTGGGCCTCGGTGACCAGAAAATTGTGTTTGGTGACCGACATGGTGATTCCGGTGGTGTCGCACTCCTGGAAGGCGTCGGTGCCGATGGCTGGTAACGGCACCTGGCCAGTAACTACGACCAGTGGGGTCGAATCCAGGTAGGCGTCGCAGAGGGGAGTGACAATGTTGGTGGCCGCCGGCCCGCTGGTCACCATGGCCACCCCGGGACGTCCGGTGGCCTGGGCATAGCCCTCGGCCATGTGCCCGGCTCCCTGTTCGTGCCGCACTAGGACGTGGCGGATTGACGAATCGATTATCGGGTCGTAGACCGGAAGGATCGCCCCGCCGGGCAGCCCGAACATGACCTCGACGCCCTCCTCCTCGAGGGCGCGGATCAGGGCTCGACCGCCATCCATCTGCATTGTCGACTCCGCTTGGCCTTGGGATGTGTTTGGGAACTAGGCGAAAAAACATTCGACCTCCCGTACGGGAGGTCGAGGCACGCAACCGTCGCGATGGAACGCGTGCCTAGTGCGTTACTACGACCTGGTGGGCGGGCGACGACTGCATGGACAACCAGTATCGCCGCCTGCCCGGTGCCCCACAACCTGATTGGCTCTCAGGCCTGGGTGACCGCACCTTTCTCGGCCCCCTGGGCGAGGGCGGCGTACTTGGCCAGGAAACCAGTTTCGTAGCGGGGCTGGAACGGTTCCAGGTTCCGTCGCCGCTCGGCCAACTCGGCCTGGTCGACCGCCAGTTCGATTGAATGGGCGCGCACGTCAATGACGATTCGATCGCCTTCGGACACCAGGGCGATCGGCCCGCCATCCACAGCCTCCGGGGCCACATGGCCGACACAAAAGCCGTGGGTGCCGCCTGAGAACCGGCCATCGGTCACCAACGCGGTGTCACCGCCGCGGCCGGCTCCCTTCATGGCACCGGTGATAGCCAGCATCTCTCGCATACCGGGCCCCCCTTTGGGTCCCTCGTAGCGGATAACCACGACATCACCGGCCTGGATCCGGCCGGCGAGCACCGCCTCCATGGCCGGGCTCTCACCATCAAACACTCGGGCCCGTCCATCGAACCGGTCGACGTCAAGGCCGGCCACCTTGACCACCGCGCCCTCCGGGGCCAACGATCCACGGAGTACGGCGATGCCACCGACGTCGTGTATCGGATCGCCGAATGCGTGGACGACCTCCCCATCGGGAGCCGGGGGGTCCAGCAGGTCCAGGTTCTCGGCCACCGTCCGGCCGGTGACTGTGACCTCGTCGCCGTGCAGCAGTCCCTCGTCGAGCAGCATCCGCATCAGCACCGGCACCCCGCCGATCCGGTCGATGTCGACCATGTGGTAGTTGCCGTGGGGCTTGGTGTCGGCCAGGTGCGGCACTCGGGCGGCCACCTTGTTGAAATCATCCAGCTCCAGTTCCACTCCGGCCTCGAAGGCGATAGCCAGCAGGTGTAGTACCGCGTTGGTGGAACCACCGAGGGCCATGACCACAGCGATGGCGTTTTCGAAGGCGGCATGGGACATGATGGCGCGGGGTCGGATCCCGGCTTCCAGCAGTTGCATCACCGCGGTACCACTGGCGTAGGCGATATCCAGCCTCCGACCGTCGACAGCGGCCGCTGATGCCGACCCGGGCAGGGACATGCCGAGTGCCTCGCCCACCGAGGCCATGGTGTTAGCGGTGAACATTCCGGCGCAACTCCCGATGGTGGGGCAGGCCGCCCGTTCAATGGCCAGTAGTTCTGCGTCGTCTATGTCACCCACCGCGTGTGCCCCCACGGCCTCAAACACGCTGACGATGTCGAGCGCCCTACCGGCATGTTCCCCCGGCATGATCGAACCGCCGTAGACAAATACCGAGGGCAGGTTGATCCGCGCTGACGCCATGAGCATGCCGGGCAGCGACTTGTCACAGCCGGCGAAACTCACGAGAGCATCCAGCCGTTCGGCGTGCATGACTGCCTCCACCGAATCGGCGATGATCTCGCGGCTGACCAGGCTGGCCCGCATCCCCTCGTGGCCCATGGAGATACCGTCGCTCACTGCGATGGTGTTGAACTCCATGGGGAAGCCTCCGGCCGCGCGCACCCCCTCCTTGCACCGCTTGGCTAGAGCGTCCAAGGGCAGGTTGCACGGGGTGACCTCGTTCCAGGAGGAGGCCACGCCCACCTGGGCCTTCGAGAAGTCGTCCTCGGTCATACCGATGGCTCGCAACATGGCCCGGGCCGGTGCCCGACTGGGACCGTCGGTGACCTCGTGGCTTCGGGGCTTCATCCCCCCGTGGGTGGTGTCGCTCATGGTCCGCAGCGTAGGGCGGAGCACCCGCGACCACGCGGTCGGTAAGCCCTAACCTCCGACGGATGCAACTGGCCGGCACCGATCGGGAGTTGCTGCGCCTGGCCGTGCCGGCCGTGGGCGCACTAGTGGCCGAGCCTCTCTACCTGCTGGCCGATACTGCGGTGGTCGGTCACCTCGGCACCTCGCCGCTGGCCGGGTTAGCCGTGGCCTCTGGGGTTCTGCTTTTCGCCTACGGAATGTGCATCTTTCTGGCTTACGGCACTACCGCCTCTGTGGCCCGACTGACTGGGGCCGGTCGACCCGAGGCGGCTGCCGCCCAGGCGGTACAGGGCCTGTGGCTGGCCGCCTCACTAGGGGTGACTCTGGCCGTCCTGGGCGCCTGGTTCGGGCAGCGACTCCTGGGGTTGCTCGGCGCCGAGGGCCCTGTGCTGGATCAAGCCGGTACCTACCTCCGGATCAGCCTGTTGGGCGCCCCGGCCATGCTGGTCATGCTGGCCGGAGTCGGCTACCTGCGGGGGCTGCGGGACACGATGCGTCCGCTTTGGGTGGCCGTCGGAACGGCGGCCCTAAACCTGATCCTGGAGGTGGTGCTCATCTACGGCTTCGGTCTCGGGATCGGTGCCTCGGCGGCGGCCACCGTGGTGGCCCAGTGGATTGGTGCCGGCTGCTACCTGGTCTGGATAGGTAGTGAGGTCCGCTGCTACGGGGTGTCCCTTGGCCCGGACCGGTCCGCGTTACGTCGCCTCGCGCTGGTCAGCACCGATCTGATGGTCCGGAACCTGTCGCTGGGAGGGACGTTCCTGGTCGGCACCTCGGTGGCGGCCCGGATCGGCGCCGCCCCGGTGGCCGCCCACCAAGTGGCCTTCCATCTGTGGATGACGCTGGCCCTGACCATGGACGGTTTGGCTATTGCCGCTCAGGCCATGGTGGGCACCGCCCTGGGGGCCGGGGACGGCGACGGTGCTCGTCGGATCGGACGACGGACCATCGTCTGGTCTGTTGGAGTGGGGATCACCCTGGGGTTGGCCCTGCTGTTCGCCCGGGACTCCGTCTCGGGGTTATTCTCCAACGACCCGGCCGTAGTCGGCCTGGCCGGCTTCCTGCTCCTCCACGTCGGGCTGATGGCGCCGCTGTCCGGAGTGGCCTTCGCCCTCGACGGGATTCTCATCGGTGCCGGCGATCAGCGTTTCATGGCCCGAGCCATGACCGCTTCGGCCCTGGTGGCCACAGCGGTCATGGCCGCGGGTCGCCTGGCCGACCTGGGCATCGGGTGGTTGTGGGCCGCTATCTGGGTGTTCGTCGCGGGCCGCTCGGTGATCCTCGGTGCCCGCTTCCGGGGCAACCACTGGGTGGTCCTGGGGGCCGATTAGTCGGCGGCCCGTGCCTCAAGCACCTCGTTGACCACCCGCCCGTCGGCCTGGCCGCCGGTGGCCTTCATCACCTGGCCGACAAAGAAGCCGGACTTCTTCTTCCGCTCCTTTTCGTCGCCCTCCAGGAACTCCGTCCACTCGTCGGGATTCGCGGCGATGACTTGGTCGACAATGGTTTCCACCTCGGAGGTCTCCATGGCCTCGAATCCGTGCCGGTTGGCGATGTCCGTCGGTTCACCTCCGGAGGCCACCAGTTCGGCCAGCACCGTCTTGGCTTGGGTGGCGGTCAACTGGCCACCGACCTCCATTGCCGTTAGTGCAGCGAAAGAGTCCGCGGTGAGGAAGCCGGCCCCGTCGGCCAGGTTGTTCTCTGCGTGGATCAGCACCCGCGCCGCTTCAGCTCCCTCGGCGATCGCCGCCAGAGCCAGGTCGTCAAGGCCTCGTTCCACAGTCAGCGCCGCGCCGGCCGGTGTGGTGCCGGCCGCCTCGGCCAGCCGCTTCCGTCGAGCACCCGGCAGGAGGGGGAGGGCGTTGGCGATCTCGGTCACCCACGCCTCGGGCGGGTCGACCGGTACCAAGTCCGGTTCGGGGAAGTAGCGGTAGTCGAACGCCTCCTCCTTGGAGCGCAGCGTGTGGGTCCGGCCATGGTCCTCGTCCCAGTGGCGAGTCTGCTGGGCGACCACTTCCCCGGCGTCGATAAGGTCGATCTGGCGCCGGGCTTCATAGTCGATGGCCCGCCCCAACGAACGCAGTGAGTTGATGTTCTTGACCTCGCAGCGGGTTCCGAGTTGTTGGCTGCCCTCGGGCCGGACCGATACGTTGCAGTCCACCCGCATCGACCCCTCCTCCATCTTTCCGTCGGAGGCACCGATGGCCACCAAGATGGCCCGCAACTCGCCTACGTAGGCTCGGGCCTCGTCGGCGCTCCGCAGATCTGGAGCGCCGACGATCTCGATCAGCGGGACGCCAGCCCGGTTGTAGTCGACAAGCGAATAGGCGGCCTCGTGGATGCGGCCGCCTCCCCCCACGTGCACCGTCTTGCCCGTGTCCTCTTCCAGGTGGGCCCGTTCGATGCCCACCCGGCGGCCGTCGGGTAACTCCAGCCAGCCGTCCACGTTGATGGGCTGGTCGTACTGGGAGATCTGGAAGTCCTTCGGCATGTCCGGATAGAAGTAGTTCTTCCGGGCAAACACCGACCGTTGGACTCGGCAGTTCAGGGCCAGTCCAACTCGGATAGCTAACTCAACCGCCCGTTCGTTGAGCACCGGTAGAGAGCCGGGCAGACCCAGAGATACCGGGTCGATATGGGTGTTGGGGTTTCCGCCGAACCGGTTGGGGGCTCCGCTGAACATCTTGGTGGCTGTGGCCAGCTCAGCATGGACCTCCAGACCAACGACCACCTCCCAGCCGTCGGGCACCCCGCTCACAGTCCGTTCACTGCGGCGGCCTCGAGTACCGCGGCGGCCCGGAACATGGTCGGTTCGGCCATGGCCGGGGCCAGCACCTGTACACCCACCGGCAGCCCGTCGTCACCGGTCCCGAACGGAACCGACATAGCCGGGTGGCCGGCCAGGTTCGACGGGATGGTGCACACATCGTTGAGGTACATGAGCATCGGGTCGGCGGTCTTTTCTCCTAGCGGAAATGCTGTGGTCGGGGCAGTCGGGCAGACCAGGAGGTCGAACTGCTGGTAGGCCCGCCGTAGGTCATCGGCGATCAGTGTCCGAACTTTCTGGGCTTTCAGGTAGTAGGCGTCGTAGTAGCCAGCAGAGAGGGCATAGGTGCCCAGCATGATGCGACGCTTCACCTCGTCGCCGAACCCGGCCGTGCGGGTGGCCGTATTCATCTCCGGGGTGGACGGCGCATCGACCCGCAGTCCGTACCGGACCCCGTCGTAGCGGGCCAGGTTTGAGGAGGCCTCAGCCGGGGCGATCACGTAGTAGGCAGAGAGGCCGTAGACGGTGGACGGCACGGAGGTCGGTTCCACCGTCGCCCCAGCGGCCGATAAGGCTTCAGCGGCCGCAGTGACCCGGGCCTGTACGTCGCTGGCGATCCCGTCCAGCCCGTCACCGGAAAGTTCCTCGATTACCCCGATCCGCAGACCGTCGACACCGTCCTCGAGCACGCCGACCAGACCGGGCAACGGTTCCGGGATCGACGTGGAGTCCATCGGGTCGTGGCCGCCGACGACCTCGAGCAGCAGGGCAGCATCGGCCACCGTGGTCGCGAACGGCCCGACCTGGTCAAGACTGGAGGCGAAGGCCACCAGCCCATAGCGCGACACAAGCCCGTAGGTGGGCTTGACCCCGACCACCCCGCACAGGGCGGCCGGCTGCCGGATCGAACCCCCGGTGTCACTGCCCAAGGCCAGCGGGGCGAACCCGGCAGCCACCGCGGCGGCTGAGCCTCCCGAGGAGCCGCCGGGAACCCGACCGTTGGCCAGAGGGTTCCGGGTCGGGCCGAAGGCCGAATTCTCGGTGGAAGAGCCCATGGCGAACTCATCCATGTTGGTCTTGCCGACCAGCACCGCCCCGGCGGCCGAGAGGCGCTTAACGACCGTAGCGTCGTAGGGGGGCCGCCAGTTCTCGAGGATCAAGGACCCGCACGTAGTGGGTACTCCCCTGGTGCACAGGTTGTCCTTGGCGGCCACCGGCACCCCGGCCAACGGTCCAGGATCCTCACCGGACGCGACCCGGTGGTCGATGACATCTGCCGCCTCGAGCGCCTCGTCGGCCATGACCAGGTTGAAGGCGTGGATCCGGTCCTCGGCGGCGTCGATGGCCTCCAGGTACTCCTCGACCACCGACCGAGCCGACCGCTGGCCGGTGCGGACCGAGGCGGCAAGGTCGACAGCGCTCATGGCGCCTCCCCCAACACCGGCGGAACCCTGAACTGCCCGTCCTCGACGGCCGGCGCAGCAGCCAGCACCTCGTCGGGATCGAGGGTGGGGCCGACTTCGTCGGCGCGGAGCGCGTTGCTAAGGGGAAGCGGATGGGCGGTCGGTTCCACCCCGTCGAGGTCGAGGGAGTCGAGGTCGGCCGCGTGGTCGAGGACGGCTCCCAACTGCGAGGTGAAGGACTCCAGTTCCTCAGGTCCCAGTTCAAGTCGGGCCAGTCGGGCCACATGGGCGACGTCGTCGGTAGAGATCCGCTCGGTCACGGTTCCAGAGAGTAGAGGCCCCGACGGCCGAGGCCACCGGTCATCCGGTGGTCAACTTCACGAGGGTGTCGGGAAGGCCCAGGGCTGTGGCCGGGGGGTCCTGGCGTACCACGGTGCCGTCCTCGGGACCTTCAACGGTGACCACCCGGAATCCGGCAGCGGCCAGACGGGCCTCGGCGGCGACCAACGGGAGACCTGCTACTTGTGGGATGGGCCGCGGCTCGGGCCCTGTCGACACCAGAACGTGGACCACCTCGTCGGCCGCCACCACGGTTTCTGGGGGCGGATCGAGAGCCAGCACCATCCCCTTGGCCTGGAACTCGTCGTGGGAGGCCACACGGCGAGGTGACAGTCCCACCGCCTCGAGCGCCGCCTCTACGTCCTCCACCGGTCGGCCCACCAGGCCGGAGGGAACCAGGCGCGGCGCCGGCCCGTCGGACACCAACAGGGCCACCCCGTCGCCGCGGGGCAGGTCGGAGGAGGTCTCCAGGACCTGGATGACCACGTCGGCATCGACATGTTCACTAAACGCCCGGCTGACGTCGCCCACAGCCAGCCCGGCCGAGTCGAGCAGGCGTTCGGCGCCGATCAGGCTCTTACCTGCCAGGTCGGAGGGAACCGATACCCTTTCCGCACCGAGGGACAGGACCAGGATCACCGTTTCTCCCTCCCCTAATGAGGTACCACCCACCGGCTCGGTGGCTAGCACCTCGCCCTCGACCGTGCCGTCGAGACGATCGAAGCGCTCCTCGACAGTCCAGCCGAGGGCCTCCAGAAGATCGCGGGCGCTCTCTCCGGA
>CZRM01000205.1_pt1 | contig 49254 bp, 48 predicted proteins | sample 1125721 | NCBI WGS metagenome assembly CZRM01 (sample SAMEA3597868, study PRJEB11362) | Hydrothermal vent metagenome genome assembly | biome: marine hydrothermal vent biome; feature: marine hydrothermal vent; material: ocean water | place: Atlantic Ocean | collected 2010-09-19/2010-10-04 | reverse complement strand
TCATCTTCGGTAACTGGCAACCGGTAGGTGCTTTCCTTGGCTCGATGCTCTTCGGTTTCGCTGACGCTCTGCAACTCCGTGACCGCACCGCGGTACACGCCCTCTTGCTGTTAGTCGGCGTAGCCCTGGCTGCTCTGGCCGTGCGAGCAGTCCTTCGACGTCGACCTGTAGCGGGGACTGGGTTCGCTGCCCTAGCCCTCGTCGTGCTGTGGTGGTACTCGGTAAGTGAAGAGGTCATGCGTGAACTGCCGCCAATCACCCCCCACGTCGCCACTCTTCTGGTTCTGGTGTTCGCCTCAGGCCGTCTCCGCATGCCGGCCGCCAATGGGCTTAGATATCGGCGAGGCCAGGAGTGAGCGCGGCGAGCACCGTCCTGGGCGAGGATCGTCGGGAGGCCTGGGAACGCGACGGCTTCGTGGTCCTACCCGGGTTCGTGCCACCCGACCGGGTCGAGTCCCTCCGCCACCGCATCGACGACCTGGTAGCCGGCTACGCCTCACAGGGCCTACCCGACGGCGCGGCCACCGTATTTTCCACCACCGATCAGACCCATGCCCAGGACAACTGGTTTCTCACATCAGCTGACGTGATCCGTCCGTTCTTCGAGAACGGGGCCTTTGACGCCGACGGAAACCTGGTCGCGCCAATGGACCGGGCTCTGAACAAGATGGGTCACGCCCTGCACGACCTTGACCCGGCCTTCGACCAGTTCTCCCGGACGACCGACCTGGCCTCCCTGGTGGCCGAACTGGGTATCACCGATCCACTCCTCCTGCAGTCCATGGTCATCTTTAAGCCCCCCCGGATTGGCGGGGAGGTGGTCTGCCATTGCGACCACTCCTTCCTGTGGACCGACCCCCAGACGGTGGTTGGCCTCTGGTTCGCCCTTGACGACGCCACGGTCGCCAACGGCTGCATGTGGGCCATCCCGGGAGGACACGTCGGTGGCGCCCGGACCCGGTTCCGACTCGACGGCACCGGCGGCACCACCACCGACGTCCTGGACCCCACGCCGTACGACCACGGCGACCTGGTGCCGGTGGAGGCAGAAGCTGGAACCTTGGTCGCCTTCCACGGATGCCTCCCCCACTGGAGCGGCGCCAACACCTCGGACCGCCCGCGTCTCGCCTACACGTTGCACGTGATCGATGGAACGGCCCACTACCGGGCCGACAACTGGCTGCAGCGCGGTGCAGACCTGCCGCTTCGCGGCTTCGCCTGACCTCCTCACCTCCGGGCCTGGTCCACAACCCCGGGTAACCTGCACCATGGAAACCGTGGCACCGGACCGCGACCTGATCCATCAGGCACCCAAGGTCGTCCTCCACGATCACCTGGACGGCGGGCTACGGCCCACCACCGTCGTTGAGTTGGCCGACCTGACCGGCTACCGGGACCTACCCACCACCGATCCGGCCGAGCTGGCCGCCTGGTTCCGGAGAGGCGCCGACCGGCGGGACCTTGGCCTCTACCTGGAGACCTTCGACCACACCGTCGGGGTCATGCAGACCGCTGAGTCCTGCCACCGGGTGGCTGCCGAGTGCGCGGTCGACCTGGCCGCCGACGGATGCGTCTACGCCGAGGTCCGCTTCGCCCCCGCCCTCCACACCGATCGGGGCATGGCGCTGGACGAGGTGCTGGAGGCGGTCCTGGCCGGGTTCGCTGACGGCTCGTCGGGAACCAACCTGGTCATCCGGACCCTGGTGACCGCAATGCGCACCTCAACCGACTCGATGGCCGTGGCCGAAGTGGCCGTCCGGTACCGGGACCAGGGCGTGGTCGGGTTTGACATCGCCGGCCGGGAGGCCGGTTACCCTCCGACCCTCCACTTGGAGGCCTTCCAGTACCTGCAACGAGAGAACTTCCACTTCACCATCCATGCTGGGGAGGCCTTTGGACCGGCCTCTATCTGGGAGGCCGTCCAGTTCTGCGGGGCCGAGCGGCTGGGCCACGGGGTGCGAATCGTGGACGACATTGAGGTATCTGGCGATGCCCCACCCCGCCTGGGTCGCCTGGCCTCCTTCGTCCGGGATCGCCGGATCCCCCTCGAACTCTGCCCGACGTCCAACGTTCACACCGGAGCAGCAGTCGACGTGGCTGCTCACCCGATCGGGCTGCTCCGGGACCTGGGGTTCCGGATCACTGTCAACACCGACAACCGCCTGATGAGCGGCGTGTCCATGACGTCGGAGATAGCCGCCGTCGGCGAGGCTTTTGGCTGGGGGCTGGACGACTTTCGGTGGCTGACCATCAACGCCATGAAGAGTGCTTTCCTGCCGTTCAACGAACGCCTTGCCCTCATCAACGACCGGATCAAGCCCGGATACGCCGCCCTGTCAGCCTGACTGGCAACCATCGGACGGTGTCCGACACTCGTCCCCGGGGCCGATGACCCGGAGTTCGGTCGACGGGCGCCGGAGCAAGTCCCGGCTCAGGCTCCGGGTTCCAGCGTGGCGAGGACCTCGGCCAAGTCCTCGACGGTGGTCCGGGGGTTGACGATGCAGACCCGCATGGCGCCAGTTCCGTCGACGGTGGTCGGAGTGAGCAGGGCCGTGCCGTCGGCCAGCAGGCGGTCGCACCAGGTCTGGTAGTCGGCCAGGTCCCAGCCTGTTCGTCGGAAGGCCACGACCGAGAGTTCGGGCTCGACCAGGAGTTCCAGGTGCGGGGCGGCGACGACCAGGTCTCTTGCCGCCCGGGCCACGTCCAAGGTGTGCTCGATGGCGTCCCGGTAGGCGTCGGTCCCATGGACGGCCAGCGAGAACCAGAAGGGCATACCTCGGGCCCGACGGGTCAGGACGTGCGCGTAGTCGCAGGGGTTCCAGACCGTGTCGTCGATGATCGGCTCTAGGTACCCGGCGTGCTGGGTGTGGGCCGCCCGGGCCACCGGCGGATCCCGGTAGAGCAGCGCCGCACAGTCGAAGGGCGAGAAGAGCCACTTGTGGGGGTCGACCACCAACGAGTCGCACCGTTCGATGCCGTCGAACCGTCTGCGGACCGACGGGGCGGCCATCGCTGCGCCGCCGTAGGCGCCGTCTACGTGTAGCCACACACCGGCTTCGGCGCAGGCCTCGGCGATGCCGTCGAGGGCGTCAACGATGCCCAGGTTGGTGGTGCCTGCCGTGGCGACGACGGCGAACACCTCGGTGCCCGCCGGTCGACCGGTGATCGCCTCGGCCACGGCACTGCCGCGTAGCCTCCGGTCCCCGTCGACCGCCGCCAGGATGACGTCGACGTCCATGACCCTTGCCGACGAGTCGACCGAGGAGTGTGTGCTCTCCGAAGCGACAACAGCCCATCGGTCAGGGCGGGGCCGTCGGGCCGCGACACGCTTCTGGATTGCCTCGTACCGTGCCGTAACCAGGGCCGAGAGGTTGGCCATCGTGCCGCCGGTGACGAAACAGCCGCCGGCCGAAGCGGGCATGTCTGCCAGGTCGGCGATCCACCGCAGGGCCTGGTTCTCGGCAAAGACCATGCCGGCACCGTCCAGCCAGGTCGAACCACAAAGCGAGGAGGAGCCGAGCACGAGGTCGAACGCCGAGGCCGCCTTGGTCGGGGCTCCGGGAACGAAGGCCAGGTACCGGGGGTGGTCGGCCGAGATGGAGGCCGGCGCGAGGTGGTCGGCGTAGCGGCGGAGCGCCTCGGAGCCACCGAGACCCGCCGGGGTGATCGTCTCGCCGACCAGCGCATAGAGCTCCTCGGCACTCATCGGGCCGTCCAGCGGGGGCTCGTTGCGTAGACGGTCTAGGGCATAATCGAACACCGACCGTACGAGTTCCTCGCTCTCGTGGTCGAACTCGTGCATGCTCACCGCCGAGAGGATAGGGGCCAGGGGTTGAACCGCTCAGGATCGCCTCGGTCCGTTAGTCCGGCCACCCTGGACCGTCGATCCGGTCCGGATCCTGCCTCGCATTGCCCGACCCCGGGTGCGGCTACCTACCCTGTGGGATGACCGAGAACGGGATCGATTCCCCCACGAGGCGGAGAACACGCACGCTCTCCGAGGCGCGCTCTCGCCAGATAGTCGCCGACGCCGGTATCCCGGTATCGGATTGGGCCACGGTCGGTGACCCGGACGCCGCGGTTGACGTCGCCCGTTCTGTTGGCCTACCGGCGGTCATCAAGTTGTGCGGTGATGCCATCGCCCATAAGACCGAGCGGGGCCTGGTCCGCCTGTCGCTTACCTCCGAGGATGAGGTCCGGAAGGCAGCAACCGATTTGCTAGCCGCCGCCCGGCCCGAGGACGGGCCAGTTGAGCTGCTGGTCTCCACCATGGTCCGGGGCTCCCGGGAGCTGATCGCCGGAATGGTCCGCAACCCGCAGTTCGGCCCGTGCGTAATGCTCGGGGTGGGTGGCGTACTGGCCGAGGCGGTAGCCGACGCGGCCTTCCGGTTGGCACCGTTGGACCACCTCGACGCCCATGACCTGATCAACGACCTAGGTGCCCAGGCCCTACTCGGAGAGTTCCGCGGTGAACCAGCCGTGGACCGCCACGCCCTGGCCGACATCCTTTGCGCCCTGGGTGACCTGGCCACCGACCCCGACGTGGCCTCGGTGGACCTGAACCCGTTGATCCTCGTCGACGGCCAGGCCGTCGCCGTGGACGCCCTGGTCGAGACCTCCCTGGACAAGGACCCCGCCTGATGACCCGGGACCTGACCCCGCTGTTTGAACCCCGAGGGGTAGTGGTCACCGGGGTGTCCAGCCATCCGGGAAAGTTCGGCTTCGTGACTCTCCATAACCTGTTGTCCTGCGGCTACCGGGGCGACGTGTTCGCCGTGGGCCGTGGTGAGGACACCATCTTGGGCCGGCCAGTCCTGGCCTCGGTCGACGCCGTCCCCCACGGTGCGGCGGACCTCCTAGTGGCGTGCACCCCGGTGTCGGCCAACGAGGAGATCATTCGATCGGCGGCGGACCGTGGCGTCCGGGCCGTATTCGTGGCCGCTGGCGGTTACGCCGAGGCGGGGCCCGAGGGGGCCGAAGCCGAGGCCCGGCTGGTGACTCTGGCCGACGAGTTGGACCTGATACTGGCCGGGCCCAACGGCCAGGGTGTCACCTCACCACCGGTCGGTCTGTGCGCACAGATCGTGGCCCCCTTCCCCTCCCGCGGTCGGATCGGTGTCGCGTCGCAGTCCGGCAACTTTGTGTCGGCCTTCCAGAACTACGCCAACCAAACGGGCGTCGGCCTGAGTCGCTCGGTGTCGGCCGGCAATGCGGCAGCCACTGGTGTCGCCGACTACTTGGAGTGGTTCGCCGACGATCCGGAAACCGACGTCGGACTCTGTTACGTGGAGGGCCTGGACGACGGCCGAGACTTCTTCGAGCGAATCCGGTCGGTGACCCCCCGGATGCCCGTGGTGGTCGTCAAGGGTGGGGCTACCCACGGTGGCCAGCGGGCTGCCGCCTCCCACACCGGCTCCCTAGCCACCGACGACAGGGTGTTCGACGGTATGGCCCGCCAGGCCGGAATGGTCCGGGCGGCCACTATCGAGGCGGCCTTCGAGGCGGCGGCCACCTTGGCCACCCAGCCCCTGCCAGGCGGGAACGGTGTCCTGGTCTTGACCACGGCCGGAGGCTGGGGGGTGGTCACCGCGGACGCCGTGACCTCCCATCCCGACCTGGCCCTAACCGCCCTGCCTGCTGACCTACTGACCGCCGTGGACGCCCTGCTCCCGCCACGCTGGAGCCGGAACAACCCTGTGGACCTGGCGGGGGGCGAAACCCGGGACACCATCCCCGAACTGCTCGACTTGGTCGCCGGCCACCCGGCCGTCGACTCAGTGGTCCAGCTGGGCCTGGGCATCCAGGGCAACACGGCGGCACTGACTCGCGACGGCCCCTTCCATCCCGACTATGGCCTGGACCGCATCGTTGATTTCCACGAGCATCAGGAGCAGCGGTACGCCGAAGCGGCGGTGGCTGCCGCCACCACTCACGGCAAGCCGGTGCTAGTGGCCTCGGAACTGGCCGTGGCCCAACCGGACAATCCCATGGTCACCGCCGTCCGGGAGTCGGGACGGCTCTGCTACCCGTCAGCCGACCGGGCCGTGGTCGCCCTCGGCCACCTGTCCCGCTACGCCGCCTGGTGTCGGGCCCGTACCTGAGCCCTTCGGCGCTCAGCCTCGCCGGGTCGAGCGCAGGGCGGAGGCCAGGTTTCCCCTGGGTCCCACCGACACCTCGGACAGCCCCAGGAAGGCGGCTAGGCGGTCAAGCTCGGCGGAGAGCTCGACGGCCACCCAGTCCCGGTCGACCCCCTCTTCGGCATACGTCCCGCGGGCAAGGAGCCGGCCGGCGGCCCGGTCTGCTTTGAGGTCCACTCGGCCCACCAGGCGGTCACCTAAGAGGAACGGCAGCACGTAGTACCCGTACTTCCGCTTGCCGGCCGGCACGTAGATCTCGATGCGGTACCGGAAGTCGAAGAGCCGCTCGGCCCGTGGCCGGAACCACACCACCGGGTCGAAGGGCGACAGGAGGGCTCGGGCCGCCACCGACCGGGGGCGGGTCGCGTCGGGATGGAGGAAAGCGTCGTCGCGCCAGCCGTCCACGGTGGCCGGGACCAGGCGACCCTGGTCCACCAGATCGTCCAGCCGTGGCCGTGCCTCGCGGAGGCTGATCCGGTGATAGTCAGCCAAGTCAGCAGCCGTCCCCACCCCGTGGCAACGTCCTGCCTCCTCCAGCAGATCGGCCTGGGCGTCGGCTTCCGAGGGGGTGGGGCGCGCCCGGACGGAAGCTGGAACGACCTCGTCGAACACCATGTATGTGCGCTGAAAGTTCCCGACCCGCCGGCTCCCCACGTCGCCCACCCGGAACAGCCAATCCACGGCCCGCTTGCCGTCCGAGCGTCCGTCCCACCAGGACCCGGTCCGGGGACGGGGGTCGGCGAGGTCGGCGGCGGTGATCGGCCCCCGGCACACCACCTCGTCGAGGACGGAGGCCACGTAGTCGGCCCGCTTCTTGGCCAAGGCGGCCAGGCCAGCCCACGTCTCCCCCGCCCGGGCCCGGGCCCGGAGCCACCGCAGAGAGGGTTCCCGGTCGACGGGCAGGATCGATGCCTCGTGTAACCACGCCTCGAACATTTCGCCGGAGTGCCACAGCCACTGGTCCAGGGCCGCACGGTCGTAGGCGCCAAGTCGGCTGTAGACGGGCAGGTAGTGGGAGCGGCAGACGGCCTGCACCGAGTCCAGTTGCAGCAGACCGAGGCGCCCCAGGACCCGTCGGAAGTGCCGGACGTCGACTCGCCCGGAAGGTGGACGGTCGGCGAACCCCTGGGCGGCCAGGGCAATGCGCCGGGCCGCGGCCAGGCCCAGGTGGACTGGCCGAGTACTCACCGAACCGGGGTCAGACGCCGTCGGCCAGGCCACCCCGGAAGGGCAGCAGGTCGTCGAAGTCGCCCTCCCGCCCCTCGGCCTGCGCAGCGAACGCCTCGGCCATGTCAGCCGGTTGGAACATGCCGGCCTGCCAAGTGGCCATGTGGTCCAGTGAGTCGGCCGTGGAGTGGTCCCGGGCGTAGGTGATCATCTGCTTAGACCCGTAGACGGCCAGCGGCGACCGGGAGGCGATGGTGCGGGCCACCTCGTGCACTCCGTCCAGCAAAGACTCGTGGTCGTCGTAGACCTCGTTGACCAGGCCAACGGCCTTCGCCTCAGCGGCCGGCATCCGTCGACCGGTGTAGGCCAGCTCACGGCACACACCTTCAGGGATAAGCCTGGGAAGCCGCTGCAGGGTGCCCACGTCGGCCGTCATACCAATGTTGATCTCCTGGACGCAGAAGAAGGCGTCCTCGGTGGCGTACCGCATGTCGCACGCCGTAACCATGTCGACCGCCCCGCCAATGCAGCCACCCTGGACGGCTGCCAGGACCGGCATCCGGGCCTTCTCGAAGACCGAGAACGTCTCCTGAAGGTGCAGGACGTTGGCCCGCAGGTTGGACCGCAGGCGACCCGTCTCGCCCTCGGGACGAGTGGCGCCGAATACTGAAAGGTCCATGCCGGCAGAAAAGTGGCGTCCCGTGGAAGCCAGGACCACCACTCGAGCCTCCCCGGTAGCGTCTAGGTCCCTCACCAGGGCCGGGAGCTCATTCCAGAAGGCGGGAATCATCGTGTTCAGCTTCTCGCCACGGCTAAGAGTGACCGTGGCGACGCCGCCGTCCAACTTGACGTCGAAGCAGGTGTAGCCGTCGCTCATGACCCGGACGGTACCCCCGGGTTCCTCGTCCCACCCGATCGGAGCGGTGAACGCCTCAGTCAGCCCAGGATCGACTCGGCCACGGCCACCAGGTCGTTTTCCGGCCGGGCTCCCAGGTGGCTAATCACCTCGGCCGCAGCGATACTCCCCAGCCGGGCCGCGTGGGCTAGGTCGGCTCCCTGACTGAGGCCGTAAAGGACCCCGGCGGCGTACAGGTCGCCGGCCCCCGTGGTGTCGACAACGGCGTGGAGTTCGTCGGCCACCACTGGGATCCGTTCGGACCCGTGGACGACCAGCGACCCCCGCCGTCCCAGCGTCACAAAGGCCAGGTCCACCTCGCTGGACACGGCATCGATCGCCACGTCCACGTCGTCTACCTGGAACAACGAGCACATCTCGTTGCCGTTGCCGAACACCACGTCCACCCGGTCGGCCAGCAGGCCCCGCCACTCGTCGCGGTGCCGGTCCACGCAGAATCCGTCGGAAAGGCTGAGCGATACCGTCCGGCCGGCGGCGTGGGCCACGTCCATGGCGCGGCGGATCGCCGCCTTGGCCTCCTCGGTATCCCAGAGGTAACCCTCGCAATACAGGTGAGAGGCCGAGGCCACCAGGTCGGGGGCGACATCGTCCGGCGAGAGGTGGGAAGAGATCCCCAGGTGTGTGTTCATAGTTCGCTGCGCGTCCGGGGTCACCTGAATGAGGCACCGTCCCGTGGGATCGGCGCCGGCCACCCCAGGTACGTCGAACCGGACACCCACGTGGCGCAGGTCCCTCCGGAAGACCTCACCCAGGAAGTCGTCGGCCACCTTGCCGATGTAGGCCGCCCGCCCACCGAAAGACGCCACGCCGACCATGGTGTTGGCCGCCGACCCGCCCGACTCCTCCAGCCCGGGCGGCATGGCGGCGTAAAGCTCGACGGCCCGGTCGGCGTCGATGAGCGTCATTGAGCCCCTGGCCAGGCCGTGCTCGACGACGAATGTCTCGTCGACCTCAGCCAGGACATCGACGATGGCGTTCCCGACGCCCACCACGTCCAGCGCAAGGTCTCCCACGGCCTCTCCCACGCTGGCCTCCCCCGGGCCGTAGGACTGGCCCCGGTGACCGTCCGACCGACATCATGCCCTCTACACGTCGGCGAAAGGTACCCGCCCGGCCGGTACGCTCGCCGCCCGTGGCCGACCACCGTCTCCCCAGGAACGTCCTACCCCGCCACTACGAGTTGGAGTTGGCCCCCAACCTGGTGGCCCACACCTTCGACGGGACGGTGGTCATCGAAACCACGGTGGTGGAGCCCACCGACCGGATCACCTGCAATGCCGCTGAGCTGGTTGTCCACGAGGCGATGGCCGTGGTGGCCGAACGACGTATCCCCCTGTCGGTCACCGTGGACGAGGCCGACCAGCGGCTTCACCTAGACGCCTCTGAACCGTGGGCCGTCGGGCCGCTCCGGTTGGAGGTGTCGTTCTCAGGAATCCTGAACGACCGGCTAAGAGGCTTCTACCGGAGCACCCTGGTCGCCGACGACGGCACCGAGCACACCATCGCCGCCACCCAGTTCCAGTCCACCGACGCCCGCCGGGCCTTCCCGTGCTTCGACGAGCCAGACATGAAAGCCACCTTCGGGGTGTCGCTGATCGTCTCCGAGGACCTGCTGGCCGTCTCCAACGGTGCCCAGGCCTCGCGCACCCCACTGGGCAACGGCACCGACCGGGTGGCGTTCGTCGACACCATCCCCCTGTCCACCTACCTGGTGGCCTTCGTGGTCGGGCCGCTCGAGGCGACCGAGCCGGTCGACGTGGACGGCGTGCCAGTGCGGATTGTCTACCCGCCGGGGCGGGGCCACCAGACGGCGTTCGCCTTGGAGGTGGCCACCCACTCGCTTCGGTGGCTTGCCGACTGGTACGACCTGGAGGTACCGGGAGGCAAGGTCGACCTGGTCGCCCTGCCCGACTTCGCCTTCGGCGCCATGGAGAACCTGGGCTGCATCACGTTCCGCGAGGTCCTCCTACTGGTCGACCCGGACGAAGCCGACCAGCGGGAGCTGGAAGCCGTGGCCTCGGTGGTCAGTCACGAACTAGCCCACCTCTGGTTCGGTGACCTGGTCACCATGCGCTGGTGGAACGGGATCTGGCTGAACGAGGCCTTCGCCACGTTCATGGAAGTCAAGGCGGTCGAGGCGTGGCGACCCGACTGGGACATGTGGTCGGGCTTCTGTGCCGACCGGGCCGCAGCCTTCGACGTGGACGCCCTAGCCTCCACCCGCCCCATCGAGTACCCGGTGGTCACGCCGGCCGACGCCGAATCCATGTTTGACGTCCTGACCTACGAGAAGGGTGCCGCAGTGGTCCGGATGCTGGAGCAGTTCCTCGGCGAGGAGACCTTCCGAGACGGTGTCCGGCGCTATCTGTCGGACCACCTCGGGGGAAACACCGACAACGCCGACCTGTGGGCGGCTCTGGAAGCGGCCTCCGGCGAACCGGTGGGCGGTCTCATGGAAAATTGGATCTTTCACGGCGGACACCCACTAGTCGAGGTAACGGAGGACGACGGCCGGTGCACGCTCTCCCAACGGCCGTTCCGCTACGACGGCCGGGACGACGGCACGCGATGGCAGGTCCCGGTGCGGCTCCGGACCACGGTCGGCGAACACCGGGTGCTGCTCGGTGACCGGCCGGTGATCGTGGAACTGGACGGCCCCCTGCTCACCGGTAACGCCGATGCGACGGGCTTTCACCGGACCTCCCTACCCGCAGCCCCCCGGCCGGCCCTGCTGACCGCCGCCGAACGGGCCATGGCCGTAGACGATCGGTGGGCGGCCACCCTGGCTGGCCACCACGACCCGGCGACCTTCACCGACTTCGCCACCGCCTTCGCCACCGACCTCGACCTGGCCGTATGGCAGGCCGTCCTGCGGGCGCTCGGGACGATGGACCTGGTAGCCCCCGAACGCCACGAGATCCTGGCCGCCGAGGCCCGCTCTCTACTGGAGGGGGTCGTCCACCACCTCGGCTGGGAGCCGACCGCCAACGACGACGACCGGACCCGTCGGTTGCGGGGAGCGGTGCTGGCCGCCGCCGGCACCCTGGCCGATGACCCATCGGTGGTCACCGAGGCCCGACGCCGCTGGACGGCCTCGGACCCCTCCGACCCAGCCGTGGACGGTGCCGTGGTAACCCTGGTGGCCAGCCACGGCGGACCCGAGGAACGCGACGCATTTCGACGGCTGGTCAACGAGGCGGAGAGTGCGCAGGTTGAGCAGCGACACCTCCGGGCGCTGGCCCTGTTCCCCGACCGGACCGCCGTCGAAGCCCTGCTGGGCGAGGTCCACGACAGCGTCGTCCGCACTCAGGACGCTCCGTTTCTGGTCCGGTCACTGCTGGCCCACCCCCATCACCGGGCCCTGGCCTGGCGCTCAATCACCGATCGCTGGGACGACCTCGCTAGCCGGCTGCCGTCCAACAGCATCGCCCGCATGCTGGAGGGCGTCCGGGCCCTGGTTGGACCCGAGGTAGCTCCTGATGTGGACCGCTTCCTGGACGACCACCCGGTGCCTCAGGGAGCCCTGATGGTGGCCCAGCACCGCGAGCGACGCATGGTGAACATCCGCCTCCGGGAGAGGCTGCTCGACTGATTAGCCGAACCGGAGGCGGAACGAGCCGTCGGTGTCAATCAGGGTGGCCACGAGGTCCATCGGCCGGTCCTCCGGATCGGTGGCCCGACAGGCGAACTCCTGGCCGGGGACGGCCACCCGCACGGCGGGACGACAAGCCACAGCGACCGGGAACCCAAGGTCGGCCTCCAGGCGCCCGGCGGCCCGGGTAGCGACGTCGGCGGCATCCACCAGCAGGGCCGGGGACTCGACGCGGATCCTTCCGTCGATGGCCGGCCGGTGCACCAGGACCGACACCTCAACGCCTGAGACGGTGGCAACACAGCTCACCGGTCCGAGGCGGTCCGGATCCGGGCTTCCGCAGTCCACGTCAACTACTAGGTCAGGGTGGGCCGGGAGGAGGGCCGCCGGAACCAGCGGCTCCACGACCTCGATGTCAAGCGTCGCTGGTTCGGGCCCCCCACAGCCGGACATCGACAAGACCGCCAGGACGACCACGCAGGCCCACAGGGTTGGCCGTCGGTCGGTCAGTCCCAATCGGCGGCCAAGGCCTGGGCCTCGTCCCACGAGGCGTCCTGCTCGAGCAACGCCCTGGCCTGCATGACGTGTCGGGGCCGGTTCATGCCAAGCACCGCAGTAAGGCGACCCTCCCGTCCATAGAACGCCACGAAACGGTGCTCGGCGGTCGAGCCGACCGCTACCTGGACGTCGTCGTCGGGATGGGTCCGGCCGGCTAACTGGACCTTGCGGTCGTACTGGTCGCTCCAAAACCACGGCACGGGTGCGAACGGCGTCGCCTCCTCTTCGGTTTGCAGCAGGCGACGGGCCGCGTGGACCCCCTGCTGGACGGCATTGTCCCAGTGTTCCACCCTCATCAGACCCTCGTAGCGCGGGTTGGGCCACCGGGCCACGTCCCCGGCCGCCACCACCCGGTCGGCGGCCAGGCAGGTGGCGTCGCACACCACGCCGTCGTCCAGGACGAGGCCTGAACCCTCCATCCAGTCGGTGGCCGGTACCACGCCGATGCCCACCACCAGCAGGTCGGCGTCCAGCGTGGACCCGTCAGCCAGGCGGACACCGGTGACCCGGTCGTCGCCCAGCACCCGGTCGACCCCCGTCCCGGTACGCAGCTCAACCCCGTGGGAACGGTGAACGTCGGCCACCACGGCGCCCATCTCGGTACCCAGCACCCGTCCGAACGGCGTGTCCAGTGCCTCCACCATGGTCACCTCGACACCCCTTTGGACAGCTGTGGAAGCCACCTCGGCACCGATGAAGCCGGCCCCCACCACGATCATCCGTCGGACTCCGGCGGCTAGGGCGTCTCGGATGGCCGCCGCGTCATCCCGGGTGCGCAGCGTGTACACGCCGGCCATGCCCTCGGTGTCGGGCAGCGTCCGGCACCGGGCGCCAGTGGCCAGTACCAGGCCGTCAAATGGCTCGGCAATGCCGTCCACCTCCAAGGTCCGGGAGGTCACCTCCAGGCCGGTGGCCCGGCATCCGAGGCGCAGGTCGAGGTCCAGGTCAGCCAGTCGGTCGGCCGACACCAGGTCCAAGCGGTCGTCGTCGAGGTCGCCGGCCAGGTACTTCTTGGACAGCGGCGGCCGGTCGTAGGGGGCGTATGGCTCCTCGCCGATCAGGACGACAGGGCCGTCGAAGCCGTCACGACGGAGAGTCTCCGCCGCCCAGAAGCCCGCCAGGGAAGCCCCGACGATGGTGACGGCGTCAAGCACCGCCGTTCAGTCCTCCAGGGAGATGGCCTGCTTGGGACAGCGCTGGACGGCCTCTTGAAGGGTGGAGCGGTCATCCTCTCCCGGGTTCTCCTCCAGGACGTACAGGAAGTCGTCGTCCCGGACCTCGAAGACGTTGGGGGCGATCTGCATGCAGATGGCGTTGCTCTCACAGAGGTCGAAGTCGACGATGACTCGCATAGCTTCTCCTGGGTTGTGTCCTGTCGGTTCTAGAAGTCGATCACCTGGCGGATGATGTCGGCGTCACCAATACAGGCCATGGCATCGTTGACCTCATCGATGTGGATCCGCCGGCTGATCATCCCCTCCAGGTCGAGACGCCCCGCTTTGTAGAGGCGCAGGAAGCGGTTGAAGTCGGTCCTCACGTCGGCCCCGCCGTACATGGAGCCGACCAGGGTCTTCTCGGAGAAGAACATCTCAAAGGCCGAGAGCTCGAAGGTCTCATCCATCCGGCCCACGCCAACGATGCAACTGGTACCCCCGCGACGGGTCATATCGAAGGCCTGCCGCATAGTGGTCGGCATGCCGATGCACTCCAGGGTGAAGTCGAAACCCTCCCCGGCGGTGATCTCGGCCAGCGCTGCCGGGAGGTCATCGGGAAGTACGCCGTGGGTGGCGCCGAAGGCCTTGGCCCGGTCCAGTTTTCCCTCGTGCAGGTCCACAGCCACGATGACAGCCGCTCCGGCGATGCGGGCCCCCTGGATGGCGGCCACGCCGACACCGCCGGCGCCGATGACCAGCACCGAGGATCCCGGGGTGATCCCGGCCGTGTTGAGCGCCGCTCCCACGCCGGTGGTCACGCCACAGCCCACCAGGGCGGCCACGTCTAGCGGGATGTCGTCGTCGATCTTTACGGCCGCGATCCCGGGAACGATGGTCTCCTCGGCAAACGTGCCGCAGCCCGTCATGGCCCCAACCACCGTGTCGCCCCGCCGGAACTGTGGGTTGGCGCTCATGGCGAAGAAGCCGTCGATGCACAGGTTGGGTTGGCCGCGACCAGTGCAGTACGGGCAGGTTCCACACGGTGGGGAGAAGGCGATGATGACGTGGTCCCCGGGCGCCACGTGGGTCACCCCGTCGCCGATGTCGGTTACCACGCCGGCACCCTCATGACCCAGTACGACCGGAGGGGTCTGGGGAATCGTGCCGTTCATGGCCGACAGGTCGGAATGGCACACGCCGCTGTGGGCGATCTTCACCTTGACGTCCCCGGGAGCCAAGTCCCGCAGGGTCACGTCGTCGGCGACCATCAGTTCCTCGGTGGGGGTCTCCATGAGGATGGCAGCGAGCATCGGGTTCCTCCCGTTTTACCGGCGCCCGAGATGGCGCCGCTGGGCGTGAACGTACCGGCCTCCTGAGGGTCGGGTGAAAGCGGAGGGCGTTCGGGCTCTGGGCGAGAAGCGTCGACCCGACTTCGCCTGACCGTTAGCCGACCGGGGAGCGATCCTCAGGCCTCCAGATTCCGGTCAGCCACCACGATCCCGTCCTCATCGGCCCACAGCCACATCCCTGGCACCAGGTCCACGCCGGCCACAGTGATCGGAACGTCCCGTTCGCCGACTCCCCGCTTGACGCTTCTCCGAGGGCTGGTTCCCCGGGCCCGGATGCCCACCGTGGTTCCCCGCAGTTCGGCGGCGTCGCGAACGCTGCCGTCTACGACGATGCCAGCCCAGCCGTTGTCCTCAGCCAGGGCGCCCAGGTTTCCTCCCACCATGGCGCACCGGGTGGAGCCGCCCGCGGCGACGACCAGGACCCGACCACCACCCTCCTCGGCCAGTGCCTCGCGGACCAGCGAGTTGTCCTCGAAGGCCGACAGCGTGGTCACCGGTCCGGCGAACGAGGTAGCGCCACCGTACGAGGCGAACCCGCCGTCCAAGACTCGGACCTCGTCGCCGTGCTCGTCACACAGGTCGGCCGTGAGGGTCATGAACCGCTACCGTCCGTCGGCTGTAGAGCGATCACCGACCCCTCCCGTCTGACGGCCATCGGGGGGTCACGATCCCGTTGCCCCGATGAATTCGTAGAGCCGGTCCTTCGGTCGTCCGACGCAGGCCACTAGGGGGCCCGTTCGGTCAAGGTCCCCGCGGACCAGGACCGGTCGTTGCAGAAGGGCTTTGCGACGAGCCAGTAACTCCACCACGGCGTCAGCGTTTCCGACATAGTCGTCAGCGACCAGCTCCAGTTTCTTGAACTGGGAATCCTTGCGCACAAGATCCTCGACCGGGCCTTCCAGTCCGGCCACCATGCGGCGCAGGAGGGCCTCGTCGGGTGGTTCCTTCATGTAGAGCACGACATTCACGTCGACCCCCAGTTCCTCGGCGACCGCCAAGGCGTTCTTGGAGGCGTGTCAATGGGGGTTGTGAAAGACGGTCAGCTCGGCCATCAGTTAGTCCTCGATTCGGGTTCGGTCGGTTTTCGATCTGTCGCTCAGTCGACGTGCTCGACGTGAGCCCGCAGGTGGGTGCCTGCTTCGTCGGTCCATCCCTTGGACCGCGCGTAGGCCACCATCCCGGAGAAGCCCTCGTCCCACAAATCGTCAGTGAGCCCGACAAGCCAGTGTCGAATAGCCGCCTCGGCGATCCAAAGGTGCCCGTCATCGGCGCGGGTCCCCGCGCCCATGGTGGCCGCCAGGTCGTCGGCGGCAAAGCCGGGCGGCACCTCCACGTGGAAGTCGGTGAACACGAGGTGCTCGTCGACCCTGACCTCGCCTGCCGCGTCAACCCGGATGATCATCGCCCAAGCACAACGGCGGCCAACCTAGAAGCCGCGCCAGATCGGGTCACGCCGCTCGCGGAAGCTAGCTATGCCCTCCCGGGCGTCGTGCGTCCCGCTGTTGAGCTCGACGGCCCAAGCTTCGTTGTCCTCCAGGGTCCGTCGGTCCACGTCCAATGACCGGTTGACCAGCCACTTGGTGAGCATGAGGCTCCGGGTCGGGCCGGAAGCCAGTCGCTCTGCCCACTCGGTGGCCGCCGCCGGCAACTCGGCGGCGGGCACTACCCGATTGCAGAGCCCCAGCCGCAGCGCCTCAGCTGCCGGGATGTCCTCGGCGAAGAACATGAGCTCGCGGGCCTTCTGGAGGCCAACCAGTCGGGGCAGGATCCATGCTCCGAGCCCGTCGGGAACCAGTCCCCGTCGAGCAAAGACCTCGATGAACTTGGCGTGGTCGGCCATGACAACCAGGTCGCAGCACAGGGCCAGGTGGGCCCCCACGCCGGCCGCCGTGCCGTTCACGGCGGCGATGACCGGCAGTTCGCAGTCCAGGATGGCTGGCATCAGCTTCAGCTGCCCCTCGAGCATCATGCGGCGTGACTCGCCGACGATCGGTTCAGGAGCTCCGTCGGGTCGTGGAGTCGCCTCTCGCTCGACGCTGATGTCGGCGCCCGGACAGAACAGTTTGGAGCCGGTGGCAGTGATGACAACCGCCCGGGCCTCAAAGCGACCGTTCAGGCCGTTTAGCAGCCCGGCCATGCGGTCCCTCATGGCCGGTGACAGGGCGTTGCCCTTGTCCGGGTTGTCGATGGTGATCCACGCCACCTGGTTCCGGATCTCGAACTGGACTAGGTCCTCAGCGTCGGCCGGGGAATCGCCGTCGGCGGTCATGACCGGGACGGTAGCCCGCCGGAAGCCTCCCGGTCGCGCCGGGATCGTCGTGACCAGCGCCGGGTCCAGCCCGCCGGTCAGACCGCGTCGCTGCCGCGCTCCCCGGTACGGATCCGGACCAGCGTGCCAACGTCGGTGGTCCACACCTTCCCGTCACCGATCTTCTCGGTACGTGCGGCAGCCACGATGGCGTCGACCACCCGGTCCGTCACATCGTCGTCAACCACGACCTCAACCCGAGTTTTCGGTGTGAAGAGGACCTTGTACTCGGTGCCCCGGTATGTCTCGCTGTGTCCGCCCTGCCGGCCGAACCCCTGGACCTCGCTAACCGTCATGCCCTGGACGCCCAGGACGCCCAAGGCGTCCTTCACGTCGTCGAGTTTGAAAGGCTTGATGACCGCCGTAACCAACTTCATGTCCTGATTCCTTCCGGTTGGTAGATCACCGGCTCCCCAATCGAACCGTCTAGTAACACAGATTCTGGTATGTATCAGTCCTAAAGGTCAGAATATTGCTGATCTAGGCCCATCTATGGCTATTTGTACTATTACATTATGCAAAGCATCAGATACGGTGCCTGGCATGACCTCCCCGGCCATCGCCCAGTTCATCGATGCCGCGGGACGGCGACGCCGTATGGTGATCCGCCTCGACGCCACGGCCGGTGTTCCCCTCTACGAGCAGCTCCGGGCCCAGGTCTCGGTGATGGTCGCCGTGGGTCACCTCGAACCAGGCTGCCGGCTGCCCACGGTACGGGCCCTAGCCGCCACCCTGGGCATGGCCCCCGGCACGGTGGCTCACGCCTACCGGGAGCTGGAACGCGACGGGTCGCTGGTCGGCCAGGGCCGACGGGGCACCTTTGTGGCCGACGAACCTCCCCACTCCGAACCGCTGCGACAACGGCGGGAACGACTGGCCGCAGCGGCCGATCGGTTCGCCTTCGAGTTGCGACAGGTGGGCCTCGCTGCCGACGAGGGGCACGGATTGCTGGATGAGGCCATCCACCGACTGGCCTCCGAGGAGGAGGCCACCGCCGACTAGCCGGCCCGGAGTCAGCCCTGAGCGCCGAACACGGGTGCCGGCTGGGGGGCACCGGCGATCGAAGCGTGGACGGCGTCGGCCACCTCCGACACGGCGAAGCGCCGCTCACCTACCGAGGACGGGGGGCCGTGCTGCCAGCCGTCACAAACGTTCAGGCTCCCCCCCGACGCCTCGAACACCCGCCCGGTCACGTCGCAAGCAGCGCTGGCCAGCCACACCACTAGCGGGGAGACGTTGGCCGGATCCTTCTCGTCCCAGCCGTCGGGAACTTCGGTGTCGTAGAAGACGCCCTCGGTCATGCGGGTCCGGGCATCGGGGGCCACACCGTTCACCAGAACCCCGTACCGGCCCCACTCGGCGGCGGCCTGCACTACCAGTAGGGCGATCCCGGCCTTGGCCGTCGCGTAGTTCCCCTGCCCGATGCTTCCCATCAGGCCAGCTCCGGAGGTGGTCATCACCACCCGGCCCTCCACCGACTCGCCGGCCTTGGAGCATTCCCTCCAGTGGGCGATGGCGTGGCGGGCCGGGGCAAAGTGGCCCTTCAGGTGGACCCGGGTGACCGAATCCCACTCCTCCTCGCTCATGTTGGCCAGCATCCGGTCCCGAAGAAAGCCGGCGTTGCACACCAGGGCATCCAAACGGCCAAACGATGTGATGGCCTGAGCCACCATCTCGGCGGCCTGGTCCCAGTCGGCCACATCAGCACCGTTGGCCACCGCCTGACCCCCGCCGGCCTTGATCTCGGCAACTACGTCGTGGGCCGGCCCACCGGCCGGACCCTCACCGTCTCGCGACACGCCTAGGTCGTTCACCACTACGGCGGCCCCCTCGGCGGCCAGGGCAAGGGCGTGGGCCCGCCCCAGGCCGCGTCCCGCTCCGGTCACGATCACCACGCGCCCGTCACAGCTCCCCATGGGTCAGGTTCCTCCGACTCCGACAGACCGATTCACCACTGTCAACCTTAGGGATCTACCCGGTGGTGCCCGTAACCAGCGCCGGCGAACCACCGGGATCCCCCGCCTCAGGAGGTCACCCGGACCTCGCCCACCGGTCGACCGGAGCGGTTCACCAGTACTTCGAATGGTGCGGTGTCGAGGTGGCCCAGGCGGGCCAGGAGCCACGTTGCTACCGCCTCGGCAGCCCTCGCCCCGCCGTCTCGTACTTTGAGCGCCAGGCCTAGGTGCTCATCAGGAACCACGGCACAGAACACCCCCTCGGCACCTGCCTTGGCCACCGTGCCCCCGGTTGCCGTACCAATGAGCCGGGTACAGGCTCGGCCGGTTCCAGCCACCAGGAAGGGCTCGGCCCGCATGGCCGAGAGGAGGCGGTGGGCTGACGATCCCGCGGTGGACTCTCCGAGGGTCGCCCAGCCGTTGGCCAGGCGGTCGAGGGATACCGTCCACACCGGGATTCCGCAGCCGTCGACGCCGGGCCGCCCGTCTGCCAGGTCCACGCCGCAGGTTCGCTCGATGGCCGGGGTTACGTGGTCGACGTGGAGCGGGTGCCCGGGATCCAGGTACCCGTCGACCTCGAGGCCCAGGTGGGCGACCACGGTCAGGAAGCCGGCGTGCTTGCCTGAGCAGTTGTTGTGGATGGCCGTCGGTGGGTGGCCGGAAGCCGCCAGGGCCTGGGCCGCCTTCTCGGACAGGGGTGGGTGAGCCCCGCAGGCCAGGGAGCTAGTGCCCCCCGGGACCCTTGACAACCAGGCGGTCACCGCCTCCTCGTGCCTGCGCTCACCCTGGTGGCTGGCGCAGGCCAGGGCCAGTTCCGCATCGGTGAGGCCGAACGCGTCGGCGGCACCGGTGTCCACCAGGGGGAGGGCCTGGATGGGCTTGAGGGCCGACCGGGGCAGGACCGCTCGGTGGGGCTCTCCCCACGACCCGACGAGGCAGCCCGAGGGGTCCACGACGACGGCGTCCACCTCGTGCCGGCTTTCGATCTGGTCGCCTCGGGTGACCTCGACGACGAGGGCCGAGTTCACGTCGGGCTCACGCGAGAGGGAACTCCGTGGGTTCGACCATCACAGCATCGGCGTCGCGGAGTCCATGGATCTGGGCGTGGAGCCGGTCGACGGCCCGGCTGGCCGTCGTCTCGCACAGGGCGGGCACCAAAGCGTGGACGGCTGCCGCTACCGCGGCCAGGGTCAGGGTCCTGGAAACCGCCAGAGCGAATCGGCAGTGTTGGACCCAGGTCTGGCCCACGCTTGCCGGGTGCCTCGTGAAGACGTCGCGGATTGCCATAACCCGATCGTAGGACCCCAGCGTTTGGTTGGCACCAAGGGAACTGCGAACACGCCTAAGGGTCAGCGGGTGATGCCCACCACGGCACCCGCCGTGGCCTGGACCAGGTCCCTGGGCTTCACCGGGAACACGGAGTCCGGGGTGCCGGCGGCCGCCCACACCTCGTCGAAGTCCATGAGGTGTGGGTCGACGACGGTGCGGAGGGGCACGGTGTGTCCCAGCGGTGGCGTCCCCCCGATGGCGAACCCGGTCGCCGCCCGGACCTCACTGGCCCCGGCGATCCGAATTTCGGTCCCCAGGTAGGAGGCCAGGCGTTCCTCGTCGACCCGGCGACCTCCGGAGCACAGCACCAGCACCGGGCGGACGTCGGCCATGAAGACCAGGGACTTGACAATCTGGTCCACGTGGCAGCCCACAGCGGCTGCAGCATCGGCGGCCGTCCGGGTGCCATCCGGATAGCGCTGCACCTCGACCTGTAGGCCAGAGGCCTCGGCCTCTTCGGTGAACCGCTCGATGGCGTCGGAACGACGGGCCATGCTCGTTCGTCTCCTCGGCTCTCGGGTACGGACATCGGCCTGTACGCCGGAGGCGAACGGACCCACTGATTCTAGGACCTCTAACAGTCCCCACCCCAGCCCGGGCTAAACGGGTCGCCGGAGGCGGCGCGCACTACCGTCCCCTCCATGTCCGACCACCTGCTGGACCACCCGCGGCTGGTCCACTGGCCGTTTGCCGTCAGCGACCACCGGGTCGCCGTCGCCCGTCCCTCTGAACCCGTCCTCGGCCCGGTCGACGGCTGAGGACTGAGCCGACCGACGCCCGGACCTACGGTGCTCCCCCAGACACTGGCTGAGGCCGCCCGCCGACACGGCGACCGGACCGCCTTCCAGGTCCCCTCGGGGGCCGTCCTCTCGTACCGGGAACTCGACCGGGCCTCAGACGAGGTCGCGGCCGGCCTGGCTGCCCGGGGGCTCAGCGCAGGCGAGGTACTGCTGTTGTCGCTCCCGTCGGGCCTGGAGTACGTCGTCTCGTACCTGGCGGCAGCCAAGGTGGGCGCGGTCACCGCTGGCGCCAACCCCCGGCTCCGGGCCCGGGAACGACGTCTGGTGGTCGACGCGGTGGGCCCTCATCTCGTACTGGCCACAGACGAACTAGCCGACGGGCTCCCCGACGATGCCCCCGTCGAGGTCGTGGCGACCTCCGGGGTTCCAGGTCGGGTCCTGGCCTCCCTACGTTCCACCGGGGAAGGGGTCCCCCCGCTGGCCGAGGACCCGGACCGGCCGGTGTGTATCTGCTTCACCTCCGGCTCCACCGGGGATCCCCGGGGGGCCTGGTTCACGAACCGACAACTGGCGGCCATCGCCGATCTAGACGGCAGCGGCGCATGGGGGTCGGGGGGCCACATGGTCAGCGGCACGGCCTTCCCCCACGTCGGCGTGATGACCAAGCTGCCCTGGCAACTGGCGTCGGGAGCCACCATCCACGTCATGGACCGATGGGACGCCGGAACGCTGCTGGGACTCATCGATCGCCACCGGCTCCCAGCCGTCAATGGGGTGGCGGCCCAGGTAGCGCTGCTGCTCAGGCACCCCGACTTTGACGACCATGACCTGGGATCCGTGAAGGCGGTCGTGGTGGGCGGCGGGCCCTCACCCCCCGCCCTGGTGGCCGAGGCCCGGCAACGGTTCGACGCCCCGTATTCCATCCGCTACTCGTCGACCGAGTCGGGCGGTATCGGGCTGGGCACGGCACTGGACGCCGACGACGAGGAGGCCCTCCACACCGTGGGGCGACCACGGACCGGCGTGGAGGCCGAGGTCAGGGACGACGACGGCAGGCCGGTACCTGACGGGGAGGTCGGCGAGCTCTGGCTTCGGACCCCCAGCGCCATGTCCGGCTACTGGGGCGACCCGATCGGGACGGCGACCGCTCTTGTGGACGGATGGCTCCGCACCGGGGACCTGGCCCATCGCGATCCTGCCGGCTGCTACCGGCTAGCCGGCCGCGTCCGGGAGATGTTCATCCGGGGCGGCTACAACGTGTACCCGCTGGAAGTAGAGGCCGTGCTCGGCACACACCCGGGGGTCGAGCAGGTGGCCGTGATACCGCGCCCCGACCCCGTGTTGGGTGAGGTTGGTGTCGCCGTGGTCGTCCCCTGGGATCCCGACGCGCCACCCACTCTGGAAGACCTGGTGTCCCACGGTTGGGCCGAGCTGGCCTCCTACAAACTCCCCGAGGTTCTGCGGATCGTGGACCATCTGCCCCTCAATGCCGGCGACAAGCTGGACCGGCGAACCCTGGCTGCCGAGGAGGCTCGCCGCTGAGCCACCAGCTCAGCGGCGACCGCCCCGGGGTCGGCCGCGGGAGTTCCGGCGTTCCCGCTGGACCTCCCGTTCCCGCTGGTCGGCCAGCTCGCGGCGCAGGGCCCGATACCGGTCAACCCGTCGCACGTCCACCCGGTCGGCGGCTACCTCGGCCAGGACGGCGCAGTCGGGTTCGCCCTGGTGGGCGCAGTCGGAGAACCGGCACCCGGTCGCCCGCTCCTCCAGGTCTCCAAACACCCGGGCCAACGACTCCTCGGCGTCCCAGATCCCGACGGCACGGATGCCTGGGGTGTCGACCAGCAACCCACCGCCGGGCCGTAGGACCAGTTCCCGGCTAACCGTCGTGTGGCGGCCCTTGGCGTCGCCCGAGCGGACCTCCCCGGTTTCCAGGACCTCGTCACCGACCAGGGCGTTGACGAGTGTCGACTTGCCGGCCCCCGACTCGCCCAGCAGGGCAACCGTCCGGCCACGACCCAACATCGCCTCCACCTCGTCCAGACCGTCCCGACGCTCCGGATCGCCCATGCCCACCATCAGGACAGTCACCGCGGGGGCCACGGCCCGGACCACGGCGGCCAGCTCATCGGCCACGCCGTCGGCCACCCCGTCGGCCTTGGTCAGCACCACTGCCACCTCGGCGCCACTGTCCCAGGCCACCACCAGGAAACGTTCCAGGCGCCCCGGGGGCAGGGGTCTGTCCAGGCCGTGCACGATCAGCACCAGGTCCACGTTGGCCACCAGCACCTGTTCGACCACGGCTTCCGAAGGGTCTCGGCGCGACACCGTGTTGGCCCGCTCCAACACCCGGCCGATCGTCGGGCCCAGTTCCGGGTCGTCAACCACGGCCACCCAGTCCCCGGTGGCCGGAGCCACCGCGTCCTGGGCCCGTTGGGAATCGGAGAGGACTCGGATTGGCCCGTCGGCGGTGACCACGTCGCACTCGCCGCGGTCCACCCGCACGATCCGCCCGAGCCGCCCGTCGGACGGTATGGGACCGCCGGACCAGCCGTAGTCGTCAAGGTCAAGGGCCATTGGAAACCGATGCTACGACGGGCCGTTGGGGCGAGTGGGACGACAGCCCGTCGGATCCCTCGTCAGCCGAGGCGTAACGTCTCCAGGGGCTCCAGGCGGGCCGCCTTGGTGGACGGGTAAAGCCCGGCCACCACGGCCACACCGACCGACACCAGAGCCCAGCCGACTAGGCCCACCACGGACAGCACCATGGTGTACCCCCGGGCGTCGGCCACCGCCCAAACCACGCCGGCGCCCACCCCGGCGCCCACGATTCCCCCGAGCACCCCGACGGCCAGCGCCTCGAACAGGAACTGCAGGGCGATGGTTCCCCGGCTGTGCCCCAGGGCCCGGCGGATGCCGATCTCCGACGACCGCTGGATCACCGAGATGGACATCACGTTGGCGATCCCCACCCCGCCCACCACGAGAGCCAGGCCGCCCATCATCTTGGTCAGGTTGTTGAGGCTCTCGTCGACCTGGGACTGGGCGTCCAGCAGGTCGGTGGGCACCGAGGCGTTGGCACCGTCCGGCCCGCCCAGGCTGACCACGATCGGGATCTCCTCGGCCACCAGCACGGTGTTGGTCGGAGCCCGCACGTACAGCCGGCTGGGATCCGGATCCTCCAGGTCCCAGTCATTCACGGCACTGGTGAAAGTCATGAAAACCGCCGAGTCCATGGACGGTTCCAGCAGCACGTAGTCCAGGACCCCGATGACCCCGTAGGGGACGCCATTCAGCTCGATGGTCCGCGACTCACCCCGGAGATAGCCGTACTCGTCGGCCAGGTCCCGGCCGATGACGGCTACCCGGGCACCCGAAGACTCGTCAAAGTCATTCAGGAACCGTCCGCTAACCAGCGGCACCTCCAGCGTCTCCGGAAGGTCCAGGCCACTGGCGATAACCGGCACCGGGAAGGCCCGATAATAATCTTCGGCCCCGGCAAAGGGCACGGTCACGATGTCGGACATCTGGCGGGTGCCGGTGACGGCCACCACGTCGGGAAGGCGGCCCACCCGGGCTACGGCGGCGGCCTCGATCACCGGGTCCTGTCCGAAGCCCAGGCCCGAGGAGGCGTTGACCACGATCAGGTCCGTCCCCAACTCCTGGAGCTTGGCCTTTAGATGGCCCTTCGAGCTCTCGTTGATGCCGATGGCGGCCACGATGGCGGCCACGCCCAGCACCGGACCCAGCATGATGAGCAGGGTCCGGACCTTGCGCGAGGTCAACCCTGAGAAGGCGACCCCTAGGAGTTCCCGGAAGCGCCTCATCCCGGGGCCAGAGCCTCGTCGGCCACGATCTGGCCGTCGAGCATGGAGATCTTCCGACGGGCTGCGTGGGCTACGTGCAGGTCGTGGGTGACGATGCAGACGGCCCGTTCGGGGGACTGGAGGTCCCCGAAGACCTGCAGCACGTTTTCAGCGTTGTGAGAGTCCAACGCCCCGGTGGGCTCGTCGGCCAGGATCACGCTGGGCTCGGTGGCGATGGCCCGGGCGATGGCCACCCGCTGCTGCTCCCCACCCGACATCTGGACCGGACGGTGGTCGTGACGGGCTCCTAGGCCGACCTGTTCTAGGGCCGACAGGGCACGAGCGCGGCGTTGCCGGGCCGACAGACCTCGGTAGAGCAACGCTGCTTCCACGTTGCCGGTCGCCGTGAGGTGTGGGATGAGGTGGAACTGCTGGAACACGAAGCCGATGGCTTCGCCGCGGAGGCGGGACCGTTCGGCATCGGACAACTGGGTGGCGTCGGTCCCTCGCACCCGGACGATCCCGCTGGTCGGGAGGTCCAGGATGCCCAGCAGGCCGAGCATGGTGGACTTCCCGGATCCGGATGGCCCGACGATGGACAGGAACTCCCCGGCCCGGATGTCCAGCGTGACATCGTCGAGGGCGCGGACCTGGACCTCCTCGCCGTAGACCCGTGAGACCCCCTCGAGAGCTAGGACCGTTTCGGTCACGAACGGTCTATTTCGAGGATCACGAACTCGCCGGCCGAGACGCCGGACACCACCTCGACGTAGGCACCGTCGAGCATGCCGACCTCTACGGCCCGCCGCTCGATCACGCCCTCAGGGGTCACGATCCGCACGGTGTCCTGGCCGCCGTCGGAGAGCACAGCGGCAATGGGGACCACTACAGCATCCACCGACTGCTCCACCACCACGTCGATGGTGACCACCGCTCCGTCCACTCCGACCAGGTCCTCGGTGGTCCCGACCACGCCCTCATAGATCTCGCTGTTGCCGGAGGTGGTGGCGTTGTCGTCCAGTTCGGTGATGACGCCGTCGACCTCCTGGTCACCGGCGGCCAGGTTGACGGTGACCTCCTGTCCTTCGGCCAGTTTGGACCGATCGGTCGGGCTGGCGAAGAGCTTGACGGTGAAGACCGGCTCGGTCAGATCGAACAGGAGCACCCCTCGCTGAACGAGGTCGCCGTCCTCGATAGCCACGGTCCCCACCCTGGCTGGCCAGTCGGCCACCACCATGTCGCTGGGCAGGAAGAACACGTCGTCGTCGATAGTTCGGATGGGGATGGTCACCGACTGCTCTCCGGACCGTAGGAGAGCCGTTCCGGTCACCACCTCGTAGTCCACCCCGGCCTGGGCGCTGCCGGTCACTGAGTAGTGGACGCTGGTGTCCTCGTCGGGGGGCTGGTCGGCTCGAATGACCACCGTTGCCGTGCCGCCCTCCACGACCTCGCCTCCGCCGGTCACCGTGAGTTCCGGAAGGTCGTCGGACTCGATCAGTACTGTTGCCCGGTCGCGGTCGCTTAGCTGGTAGGCGGCCTTCGGATCGGCGATCAGGCGAACGGTGAGAGTCTCATCGCCCTCTACGTCGTCGTCGGCCCGCACGGGCACCGTGAGGACCACCCGTTCCTGCCCCTTGCTCATGGTGATGTCGCCGTCAGGGGCGTTGTAGTCGGCGTCGGCGGTAGCTGTTCCCTCGACCACGTAGAACACGTCCAGGTCTTCGACCAGTTCCATTGTGGTCTCGATGGTGAAGGTGGCCGAGCCCGATTCGCGCACCGTTTCGCTGTCGGCCCGTAGTACCAGGATCGGAACGTCGGGAACGTCGGGGTCGTCGATGCTGACTGTCACCTCGTCGTCCTCGCCCAGCACGTACCGGGCCGCCTGGGCCACCCGGAGGTCCTCGCGGGTGGCCTGGAGTAGGTAGTCGATCCGGTCCTGCTCGTCCCTTAGGGCACTCAGGGTTGTGTCCTCTCCCTCCAGGACGTCGGCCAGCCGCTCGGCGGCATCGTCCAGGAGGTAGTCGATCCGGTCCTGCTCGTCCCTTAGGGCACTCAGGGTTGTGTCCTCTCCCTCCAGGACGTCGGCCAGCCGCTCGGCGGCATCGTCCAGGAGGTAGTCGATCCGGTCCTGCTCGTCCTGGAGGAGCGTCAGGGCGTCGGTTTCGGCCTCCAACGCATCTCGGGCCTCGGTGAGTTCGGCCGACTCCTCGAGTGCTTCGGTCAGGGCGTCGTAATACGCCTCGAAGGCCTGGCGCCACGCGGCGAAGGTGATGTCCTCGGCCTCGAGATCATCGTTGGCCGTGTCGAGGGCGGTATCCAACGACATCAGCTGCTGTGCTTCGGCCGGGGTGAGGTCGGCCTCGATGGCCTGAGCCATGGTGATGATGCTCTTGTCCATCAGCTCCTGTTCGACCTCGGTCTTGAGCCTCTGGAGGGTCTCCAAGGCGGTTACCTCGGTCTCCTCCTCGTCGACCTTCTCCTGGGCCTCGGTGAACTCGTCGGCTACCTCCGTCCGGCGTTCCTCAGCGTCGGCGATCTCGGCACGGATGTCGTACTCCTTGAGGTCTTGGCCGCTCGCCGTGGCTTCGGCGATCTCGTCGGCCACCTCCGTCCGGCGTTCTTCCTGTTCGCGGATCTGGACCTCTAGGTCGTACACGAGGAGGTTCTGGCTGGAGACTTCGGCCACCGAGTCGAAGCCGCCGCTGATTGTCACCGTCAGGTCCTCGTAGGGCTCCGGATCGTCGTCGACCAGAGTGGCTACCTCCACGGTCACCGTCGTCTGTCCGGCCGGAAGTACCACGGTGGGGTTGACCTTCCGGTAGTCGTCGTCTACGACGACGTCCCCGGTCACCAGGAGTGGGATCTCCAGGTCGGTTGTCGGTGCCACGTCGGCCGACACGGTCACCACGACTGGTCGACCCTCTTCGACGACCACGGCCGCTGTGTTCACCGACACCGTGGGTACCGGAGCATCAGCGACTGACACGGCGGCAGCCACGGCCATCACGGACGCCGCCTGGTTCCCCTGGACGTCAAGGGAGTCGGGCAGGGCCGGACCTATGCGTACCGATACGGCGTTGACCGGTCCAACCGTGTAGCCGGCCGGGTTCTGCTGCAGCGAGACGGTCACTATCTCGTTGACCTCTGTGGTCGAGCCGGCGTAGCCATGGTCGGCTTGCCAGGCAGCCAATCCCGACCGGGTCTCCTCGGTGTAGAGGCCGTCCACCTCGCCAACCACATAGCCGCCATCATCTAGGACCTGTTCCAGTTGATGGACGTCGTGTCCCTCGGAACCGACATCCAGCTTGCGGTAGAAGGCGAAGTCCCCGGCCACGGCCACGGTCTGCCGGCCGTCGATGGTGAACAGAGGGTCACCGGCCTCCACTGTCTGGCCGTCCTCTACGGCGATACCGCTGACCTGGCCGTCGGTGGCCGACGTGATCGTCTGTAACTGGTCGCGACGTAATTCCCCGCGCACCGTGATCTCGTCGGTCAGGGTCCGCACGCCCACCGTTTCGGCGATGGCCCGGTCCACGCCGGGACCCGTCGGAGCCTCGTCGGCCCACGGCTGCCAGACGACTAGGCCGGCAGCCGCGCCCCCTAACAGGATGAGCAGGGTCAAGATCTTTTTCATGCGCGGTCTCTCCGAGGGGAGTGGAGGGGGCCATCAAAGCGGCACCCCAATCGGTAGGTGGTCACTGGTCGTCGTTCAGGCTCAGCTCGCTGATGCAATCTCGGATGTCATCCATGTCCAGGTCGCCGTCCGGCCCTCGGAAGTCGTCACCGGGACCCAGCGAGCCTTCCTCGTCGGGCACCGGGTCGCTCACAACCCAACCCTTCTGGCGGAGGCACCCCAACATGGCAATGAACTGCTCGTTGTCCTCCCGGATCTGGTCTGGTGTGCGGCCCGTCCGCGAGGTCTGGAACTCCTGCATGGCCGCGACGATGCCCGACCGTCCCGCGCACAGCACTAGCGCATCGATGTAGGCGGGTTGGTTGACGGGGTCACCGGCTCCGAGTTCCGGGTTGGGTTGTCCGATGAAGGCGACGCCTTCGTCGGACAGGCAACCGTTGAACTCCTCTACAGCGTCCATCATCCGGATCCCCGGGTGGATTTCGTCTTCGGCCAGGGGGATCGTCTCCTTGGCCGGCTCCACTGTGGTCGTAGTAGTGGTCTCAACTGCCGGTTCCTCAGCAACGCTCGTCTCCGAAGCCGTGGCCTCCTCAGCAACGCTCGTCTCCGAAGCCGTGGCCTCCTCAGCAACGCTCGTCTCCGAAGCCGTGGCCTCCTCAGCAACGCTCGTCTCCGAAGCCGTGGCCTCCTCCGCAACCTCGGTGGTCGTCGGAGCCACTGTGGTCGTCGTAGTGGTCGTGGTCGTCGTTGTGGTGGTGCTGACCACGATCTTTGTGGGACCGTCCTCGGCAAGAAGGGTCACCGTCTGGGCCGTCTCACCTCCCCCACCGCAACCCGCAGCCACGAGCAGAAGGACGACCAGGGTCGACCACCGCTTGGAGTTCCTCACGATCCATTCTCCTGTTCTCCGGCCAGCGAGGTCTCGCTGACGCAGTCCCTGATCTCCCCAGTATCGACGTCTCCGTCGGCGCTGGAGAACTGGTCGCCGGGATTGAGTAGACCATTCTCGTCGGGTGAAAGCTCCCCGATGAGCCATCCCTTGGACCGCAGGCAGTCGGCCAAGAGGATGAAGTTCTCGTTCTCCTGGCGGATCTCCTCCGGTGTCAGGTCGGACCGGGACGTCTGGAATTCCTGGAAGGCCTGGGAGATTCCGGTGCGGGAGTTGCAGAACTGGAGGGCCTGGAGGTATCCGGGCTGGTTGACCGGGTCGTTGGCGCCGAGGTCGGGATTGGGGAATCCCATCCACTCGTAGCCCTCGGTAGCCAGGCAGGAGTTGAAGTCGTCGAGGGCTCCCATGAGTTTCACGCCCGGATTGATGTTCTCCTCGGCCAGGGGAACGGTCTCCTTAGTCGGGGTGACGGTGGTCGTGGTCGTCGTAGTTGTCGTCGGGGCGACGGCCGTCGTGGACGTCGCCTGAGCTTCGGCAGTAGTCGTAGGAGCGGGGGTTTCAGCCGCTGTCTCCGTGGATTCGTCACCGACTGACCGATCGCCGTCGCTCTCCATCGCGTCGGTTCTGACGGCCTCCGTGGGGGACGGCGCGTCAGACGCGCTATCGGTCTCCTCGGAGGCTGGGGTTGCGATGACCGTCGTCGGGGGTACGGCCTCGGTGGTGGAGGCGACAGGAACGGTGGTCGTGGCCGCACCGAACCCTGCTGGAACGACGATCTCGGTGGCCTGGTCAGCCGACAGGACGACCACGGACCGGGCCTTCTCGTGCGCCGGCCCATCAGCGGCGCAGGCCGCGAGGACCAGGAGCAGGCCGCAGGACGACCAGGCAAGGCGTTGCATCCGAGGGAACGCTAACGACGCCCGAACGGATGTCAGGTATTGGCCCAGTAAGGATCTCACGAAGAACATTCTCGGGGACCCGTGGTAGGGCAATGTTCAAGTCCTGCCTCAACTGCCGAGCGTGGCCCGGGAGGGTGGACCCTCCTAGCCTCGGCCCGTGGCCGACTTCTTCCAGAACGGGGTGATCGCCACCCTGCACGACCTTGGTCGCCGCACGACGGCGGACCTGGAGCAGGACCTGAAGGCGTGGAGCGACGACCGACCAATGTCCCTGGTTATCCCGTGCCTCGTCTCCGACCTTGACGGCTCCGCCCTCGAGCGAATTCTCGACGAGCTGGCTGCCGTGCCATACCTCGAGGAGGTGGTCGTCGGGCTGGACCAGGCCCACGCTGAGGACTTTGCCCGGGCCCGGAGCCTCTTCTCACGACTCCCCCAGCACCACAGAATTCTCTGGAACGACGGGCCGCGCCTCCAGGCGTTACAGGCCGAGCTCGAGGACCACGACCTCCCCCCGGGCCCGCCCGGAAAGGGGCGGAACGTCTGGTCCTGCCTTGGCTACTTCCTAGCCGCCGGGCGCGGGGAGATTGTGGCCCTCCACGACGCTGACATCCGTGACTACGACCGGTCCCTCCCAGCCCGCCTCCTCACACCGATCGCCCACCCGTCAAGGCGGTTCGGCTTTGCCAAGGGCTACTACCACCGGATATCGCGGGGGGCGGGCCCCGATGACCACCTATACGGACGGGTGACCCGGTTGTTCGTCACTCCCCTAGTCCGCGCCCTGGCCGTCACGCTCGGCGACCGCCGCTATCTGAACTACCTGGACAGCTTCCGCTATCCGCTGGCCGGCGAGTGCGCCATGTCAATGGACGTGGCCGAAACGCTCCGGGTGCCGTCGGACTGGGGCTTCGAGATCGGGGTCCTGGCCGAGGTCTACCGCCGCCTCCCAGCCGGCCGGATCTGCCAGGTGGAGATGTCCGGGGCCTACGACCACAAGCACCGCGACCTCTCCCCCCACAACCCGGACAGTGGCCTCCACCGGATGAGCGTCGACATTGCCCGGGCCGTCTACCGGACGCTCGCCACCTCCGGGGTGGTGCTGACCGCCGAGGGCTTCCGATCGCTGGAGGCGGCCTACGACCGGACGGCGGTCGACCTCGTGGACCGCTACGAGGCCGATGCGGTGTTCAACGGCCTGGCCTTCGACCGGCACGCCGAGGAAGCGGCCATCCAGGTGTTCGCCGGGGCTGTGGTCCGGGCCGGTGAGGAGTTCCTGGAGGACCCGCTGGAGACCTCCTTCCTTCCCAGCTGGTCCCGGGTCCGGTCCGAGCTCCCCGACCTGCCGGACCGCCTGGTGGCCGCCGTGGAAGCCGACAACCGGGCCTAGGCCCTCGTGCCGAACGCGAGCCGGCCCGCCGGTTTCGGCGGGCCGATGCTGCGGTGGAGGTGATGAGAATCGAACTCACGACCTCTACGTTGCGAACGTAGCGCTCTAGCCAACTGAGCTACACCCCCGCGAACGGGACGATCGTAGCGGGACGCCCTGTCGGACCGGCCGGGGCGCCGGGAGGGTCCTCAGTTGGCCTGTCGGCTAAGGACAGCCTCGTCGCGCATAGCTACCGAGCCGCTGTGGCCGACCACCAAGGGCCCGGCGGAGCGGAAGGGAACCACAGTGGCCGCCCGTTCGGCCTCCAGTTGGTGTCGTTGAGTGACCAGCACCGCGTAGACCACGAGGATCACGTCCACCAGGAAGTGGGCCACCCAGACGGCGCCACCTACCGCTACGCCACCGAGGAAAGTGAAGACGGCTATACCGGCCATAGCCAAGAGGAGGTCACGTCGCCGGCGGCGAGCCGAGCCGACGTTGCTGGGCGCTGAGGTGGCGGCCCTCCGCACGGACCGGAGCCGGCGGCCGTCGATGCGTCCTGCGGCCACAAGGGCAACCACCGGACGTCCGAGGCGGTGACGGTGTCTGACGACCTGCGGCCCGAGCACCGCCGCCCACAGCACTCCGAGTCCCAGCAGGATTAGCACCGGATTCTTCCCTCTCCGCCATCCGTGACGTACAGAGGCACCGTACCGCTCGACCCCTGTCAGGTGGTGGATTTCCACGCGCGCAGAGCGCGAATATTCGCGCACAACGCGCGTGAACGGCGGAGCGGGGTTTAGTTGGCGATGGTCGTTGACGGTCAGGCCGGGCGGTGCCAGTCGCCGGAGCGGCCTCCCGACTTCTCCACGAGGCCCAACGCCTCCACCTGCATGGCCCGGTCGCGGGCCTTGCACATGTCGTAAACGGTCAGGGCGGCCACCGAGCAGGCCGTCAACGCCTCCATCTCCACGCCGGTCCGGTCCACCGTCTCGGCTGTGGCCTCGATGTCTACCCATGAAGGGCCGGGGGTCAGGTCGACCTGCACTGAGCTCAACATCAGGGGATGGCAGAGCGGGATCAGCTCGGAGGTCCGCTTGGCCGCCTGAATCCCGGCCACCCGGGCCACGGCCAGCACGTCGCCCTTGGCCACCGTGCCGTCGGCCAGGGCCTGGGCCGTCTCCTCCTGCATGGTCACCCTCGCCCGGGCCACGGCACGGCGTTGGGTGACCTCCTTGCCGCCCACGTCGACCATCCGGGCCCGCCCCTCGGAGTCCAGATGGGTGAAGCCCTCGTCGCCCACCGGACTTACCCGCCGATCTGGGACATGGACCGGGCCGGTCGGATGAACTCCACCTGGCCGATCCCGTGCCCGGCCCACTTGGCCCGGACCGCACCTTCCAGGAGTTCCCCCACCTCGTCGTCAGACGCGCCGGAGCGCAGCAGGGACTGCAGGTCGAACTCGTCGACCGCGAACAGGCAGTTCCGGAACCGTCCGTCAGCCGTCAGGCGGATCCGGTCGCACGAGTCACAGAAACTCCGGGTCACACTGGCCACCACCCCGATCCGTCCACCACCGTCGACGTACTGGAAGCGGCTGGCCGGAGCCGAGGTCCTCGGTACCGGCTCCAGCGGGAAGGTCTCACCGATACGGGCCACGATCTCCTCCAGGCCCACCACGGCGTCGTCTGACCAGGCCTGGTCGGCATCCAGCGGCATGAACTCGATGAACCGGACCTCCACACTGCGATCCCGGCCGAAGCGGGCGAAGTCGACCAGTTCGTCGTCGTTGACGCCCCGCATGACCACCACGTTGATCTTCACGGGGTCCAGCCCCGCTTCGAGGGCGGCGTCGATTCCGTCCAGCACGCGGTCCAGGTCATCGCGCAACGTCATCTCGGCGAAGCGATCGGCCCGTAGCGAATCCAGCGACACGTTGATCCGGGTCAGACCGGCGGCGGCCAGGCCGGGAGCCATCCGGCGCAGGGTGGCTCCGTTGGTCGTCATCGAGAGGTCCACCGGTAGTTCGGAAAGCATCTGGACGAGGCCCGGCAAGTTGGCCCGAATGGTCGGCTCGCCCCCGGTGAGGCGGATGCTCTCCACGCCGTAACGCTCGACCAGTAGCCGGGCGGTGCGCGTGATCTCCTCGAAGGTAAGGAGGTCCTCGCGGTCCAGCCACTGCAGCCCCTCGGCCGGCATGCAGTAGGTGCAGCGGAAGTTGCACCGGTCGGTTACCGAGATGCGAAGGTCTCGGTGAACCCGCCCAAAGGTGTCGATCAACTGTCGGACCACGGGGCCAGCGTACGGCGCCGCATCGACGCCCGTTGTGGCCGGGCCACCGGGTCAACCCAGCAGCAGGACCTCCACCTCGTCGCCGTCCGCCACGCCGTCACCGTCGGGGAGCACGGCAAGGCCGGTCGCTGCGGCCATGGCCGTGAGCTGGTGGGAGCCTTGCCCCCCGGCCGAAGAGATGTAGGTCACGTCGTCACGGGTTGACACCACCACACGGGCGAAGTGGACCTTGCCGTCGGGCCGGCGCCGGAGGTCACCCTCGACGACGGCCCGAACCCGGGGGCGGTCCAAATCGCGACGGCCCGCCATGGCCCGCAGCGCCGGTCGGGCGAACAACTCGAAGGAGACCATCGAAGAGACCGGGTTACCGGGCAGGCCGAAGACCGGCACTCCGTCTACCAGACCGAAGGCCAGCGGCTTGGCGGGCTTGATGGCCACCTGCATCCATCGCATGTCGCCGATCCGGTCCAGCACGACCTTCACGTAGTCGAAGTCGCCCATGGATACGCCTCCCGAGGTGAGCACGGCATCGCACGTCGAGACGCCACCGCGTAATGCCGCCTCGATGGCCTCCTCGTCGTCGGCCACCCGGCCCAGGTCTACGCCGGTCACCCCCATCTCGTCTAGAAGCCCCAGCAGGGAGGGTCGGTTTGCATCGCGGATCTGTCCGATCTCCAGGGGGCCCACCCCGTCGACCAACTCATCTCCGGTCGAAAGCACACCGACCCGCGGTCGCCGCCAGGCGGCCACCCGGTCAACACCGATGCTGGCCAGCACGCCCAGGTGACCCGGCCCCAGTACGGTGCCTGCCGAGAAGACCGGATCACCGGGCTGGAGGTCTTCCCCGGCGGCTCGAATGTGGTTTCCCCCTGGCACCTCCACCTCGACCAGCACCGCATCGCCGTCTCCGACGGACTGTGTCCGCTCGACCATCACCACAGCGTCAGCCCCTACCGGCAGGGGGGCGCCGGTCATGATGCGCACGGCACAGCCCGGACCCACCTCCACGTCCGGAATCGATCCGGCGGCCACCGTCCCGACGACACGTAACTCGACCGGAGCGCCCACCGTGTCGGCCGCCCGGAGGGCGAAACCGTCCATCGCCGAGTTGGCAAACGGTGGCACGGCTTCGGGAGCTTCCACGGACGCTGAGATGGCTAGGCCGCGCGCCTCGACCAACGGCACCTCAGCGGCCACCGGACCAGGGCATCGGTCCAGCACGTGGGCCCGGGCGTCGGTCAATGAGATCACTGGCCGAGGATACTCAGAGGTTCCAGGAGCCTTCCTCGCCGGCCACTAGCCGGCGGATATTGGCCACGTGGCGTACCAGCACCAGGGCGCAGATACCCACCGCCACCAACACCTCGTCCAGACCCCTTCCTGTGGCCGCAACGGCGACCGGGAGAGCCACGGCGATGGTGATTGAACCCAGCGAAGCTTTTCCTGTCATCCGGGCCATTAGGCCGAACAGAACGAAGGTGCCCGCAGCCACCACGGGGAACAACACCAACGACCCGCCGCCTGCCGTAGCCACGCCCTTGCCTCCTCGGAACCGGCGGGTCACCGGGAGCACATGACCCAGCGTCGCCGCCGCCCAGCAGGCCAGACCCAGAGGCCGTCCACCGACCAGCAGGCCCAGGGTGGCAGCCCCCGCCCCCTTGCCAGCGTCGGCAAGGAACACGGCCAGACCGGCCCAACGGCCCGCCGTTCGGTAAACGTTGGTGGCGCCGGGGTTCCCCGAACCGGCCGTCGTCGGATCTACCCCCTGACGTCCGGCGACCACTAGGGCTGACGGCAATGTCCCGAGCAGGTATGCCAGGACCACCAGGACGACGGGCATATGACCAGCATTCCCGACGGGAGACCGGGCGGGGCGGACCGCCGGTAGGATTCACGCCCGTTGCCGCCGTGTGGACGACCGCTCCCCGGCGCGACGGCCAGCCACCATGCCGACCTACCAGTACCGCTGTAAGTCCTGCCAGAGCGAGTTTGAGGTGCGTCAGTCGTTCGCCGACGACGCTCTCTCCACCTGTCCGGACTCCGACTGCGGGGGTGCGGTAAGCAAGGTATTCAGTGGGGTGGGGATCTCGTTCAGGGGCGATGGTTTCTACAAGAACGATCACGGCTCCTCGGCCAAAGATCGCGGCGGCGACGCCGGTTCGACTACCAAGCCGGCGTCGGACTCCGGGTCGTCCGACAGCGGCACCAGTGACTCCTCCTCCGGGTCCACTGCCGAACCAAAGGGAACTGGCACGTCGGACTCGGGCGGTTCAACCGAAAAGGCCCCGGCGGCCACTTCCGGCTGACCACCCCGCCTTAACCTCGAGGACGCCGAAACTCACCGCAACGGTGTCGCTAGAAGGGCCAGCACCGTGAGGCCAGCCACCACGCGGTAGGCGGCGATCCCCCCGAAGCCCACCCGCACGACGAGGCGCAACACGAGGTGGACGGCCCACCAACCACTGACCGCCGCGGCCAGGGTGCCGACGGCGAACGGCGCCCACCAACCGGTGGGAACCGACAGGTCGAGAGCCGACACCAGCCCAGCTCCGGCAATCACCGGCAGGCTCATCAGGAACGCCAACCGGGCCGCCGCCTCCCGCTCCAGGTGCAGGCCCCGGGCCACCGACAGGACGGCTCCGGACCGTGACACCCCGGGCTGGAAGGCCAGGCCCTGGGCGACGCCCAGGAAGACCGCCTCGCCGAAGCTCAGGTCGGCGATCCCCCGGTCACCCGGTCGGCGGTCAGCCAGCCACAGCACCACCCCGAAGGCGAGGAGGCACACGGCCACCAGCCAGGTGCGATCACCCAGGTCGGTGGTCGTCCAGAGCACCCCGAGGCCCAGCAGGCCGGTGGGGACCGCTGTGGCGACCAGCAGGGCCGCCGTACGACCGTCGCCGGCCAGGGGCCCCCGGACGACCAGCCACCGCAGGCCAGCCCTCCCATAGCGGACCACGTCGGCGCGCAGGTAGGCCACGGCCCCGACCAGGGTCCCCAGGTGGAGGGCCACATCGAAGGCGTTTTCCAAAGCGTCGTCGCCTCCGAAGTGGTCCCACCCAAATAGCCATTGGACGAGGGCCAGATGCCCGCTGGAGGACACGGGGAGGAACTCGGTCAGGCCTTGGACTAGGCCCAGAAGGATGGCGTGGAGAATCGGCATCCGGGTTGACGCACCTACATCCCGGAGACCGTGAGCTCGCCGATAACCAGAGTCACCCCGGCGGCTCGCATGGGCAGCCACCGGACGTCGTCCCCGATGGCCAACACGTCCAGGAGCATCTTCTGAATGGTCGAGGCGATCGTGAACTCCCGGACCGGCTCGGCCAGCGCTCCGCCACGGATGCGCAGGCCCTCGGCGCCGGTCGAGAAGTCGCCGCTAACCGCGTTGACCCCCGAGTGAAGGCCGGTGACCCCTTGGACCAGCAGACCGTCGTCGATCGCGGCGATCAGTTCGGCCGGCGGGCGGTCGCCCCCCGCCACGGCCACCGCCCGGACACCCACGCCGGGCGTCGACGAGTAGCCCCGAACCGCCGAACCAGTGGACACTGTCCCGGCCCGCCGGGCCGTCTCGCTGTTGTGAACGAACCGCTCCAGACGACCATCGGCCATCAGCACGTTTCGGCGGGTGGCCAGACCCTCGCCGTCGCTCCCGGTGGCCGTGTGGGCCGCCGAGTCGGTCGGGTCGTCCACCAAGGTCAGCAACGGAGCAGCGACGTCCTCGCCCAACCGGTCGGCAAACAGCGACCGACCCTTCTGCACCGCCTCGCCGCTGAGGGTTCCTCCCACGATTCCCAGGAACTGGGCGCTGACCCACGGATCCAGCACCACAGTCATCCGACCGGAGGGCGGCTTTACGGCCCCCAGCATCCGGGTGGATCGCTCAGCTGCGTCGGCGGCGGCCTCCTCCACATCGAGGTCAGCCGGCTCCCGCCCCAACGAGAACCCGAAGCCGGTCTGGGTCTCGCCATCCTGTTCAGCCAACGCATAGGACGACAGGAAGCATCCGGTCTCCCGGCCCGTCGCCAGGATCCCGGTCGTGGTGGCCACAGCGCTCTCCGAGATGGAGTCCGAGTAATCGGCCGACTCCACGCCGCTGATGCGAGGGTCGGCGGCCCGGGTCCGGCGTTCCAGATCCAGGGCCAGAGCCACCTTGGCCTCGGTCGGGTGGTCAACCAGCGTCGCCCGGTAGAGGTCCAGCTCAGCGACCTCCACGCCGTCCGGCTCAGCCAAGGCGCAGTGCTCGTCCGGTGTGGCGAACGTCAAGTTGTCCCTGGCCTCGGCCAGAACCTCGGCCAGGGCGTCGGGATCTAGGGTCCCGGCGTAGGCGAAGCCCTGGCGGCCGTCGCGGACTACCCGGACGCCGACCCCCTGGGACTCGGCCGAGGTCAGCGACTCGACCTCCCCCTCATAGGCGCGTACCTCGGTCTCCCGTTCGTGGACGACCACCGCCTCCACCTGCTCGCCCTCGTCAGCCCAGCCGACGATTCGCTCCGCTAGGTCCAACAGCTCGGGCACCTCAGGCCGCCGTCCCACCCACCGTCAGCCGGGCCACCCGCAAGGTCGGTGTCCCGTCTCCGACCGGCACGCCCTGCCCGTCTTTGCCGCAGGTTCCGGGCGACCCCATGGCGAAGTCCCCGGCGATGGCGTCGATGTCGAGGAGAACCGCCGGGCCGTTGCCGATGAGGTTGCCCTCCCGGATAGGCGCCGTCAGTCGGCCATCTTCGATCAGGTAGGCCTCGGTCATCCCGAACACGAAGTCGCCGGTAGCCGTATTGACCTGACCACCACCCAGCTGGGCCACGTACACCCCATGGTCGGTTCCAGCCACGATCTCCTCCGGGTCGTCGTCACCAGCCTCCAGGTAGGTATTGGTCATACGGACCATCGGGAGGTACCGGTAGCCCTGGCGGCGGCCATTGCCTGAGCTGTGCCGCCCCTCCTTTCGGGCTCGCAGGCTGTCCCACATGTAGTCGGTCAACTCACCGTCGCTGATCAGCACGTTGCGTTGGGCCGGCCGGCCCTCGTCGTCGACGGCGTAGCAGCCCCACTCCCCGGTCATGGTGCCGTCGTCCACCAAGCTGACCCCGGGGGCCGCCACCACCTCGCCTCGCCTCCCAGCGAACACCGAGGCAGACTTGGCGATCAGGTCGGCCTCCAGACCGTGCCCGCAGGCCTCGTGAAACAGGACGCCCCCGCCGCCCGGGCCAACGACCACCGGCATCTCACCGCTGGGGGCCGGTACGGCGTCCAACTTGGTCAGGGCCCGCTCGGCCGCCCGGCGGGCCAGATCTCCCACGTCAACCCGGTCGAACAACTCGAAGCCCACGGTGTGGCCCACCGATTCGCGGCCGGTCTGGAGGCCCGAGTCACCGCTGGCCACGCAGGACACCGAGAACAGGGTCCGGACTTGGCGGTCCCCGGTCAGTAGGCCATCGCTGTTGGCGATCTGGATTCGTCGTTGACTGTCGGCGTAGCGGGCCGTGACCTGTGTGATGGCACCGTCACGGGCCCGGGCCGCCTCGTTGGCCTCGGCCAACAATGCCACCTTTCGGTCCTTGGCGACGTCGGACGGAAGAACCTCCACCACGGCCGATGGCGGACCGGACGGCCTGTCGAGGACCACCTCGCGCACTTTGCCACCCCCGCCCCGGGCAGCGGCTGAGGCAGCCGCCGAGGCGGCCCGCAGGCTGGTCGGCGACAGGTCGGCCGTGTGGGCGAACCCGGTGGTCTCCCCAACCACTACCCGGATCCCTGCGCCCCGGTCCCGGCCACTAGCCATCTCCTCGATACGGCCGTCGTCGAGGAGCGCCGAGGTCGACCTCCGGTCCTCCACGAACACCTCGGCGAACTCACCTCCCGTGGCCAGCGCCTCGCCTAAAACGTCCTGCAGTAGTTGGGGGTCCACCATCGGCTCGATCTCCGCCCCAGCGATCCGATCCTTCATCTGCGCCTCCATCTCATCTCTCCGCCAGCCGGCCGGTCTTCACCGACTCAGGGCGGATGCGTAGGGTACCGCTGTGCCCCCGATGTCTGGGTTGCGCGGTCTGGCCGCGCTTACCGTCACCGATGCCGACACGGCCGTCGCCCTGCGATCCGGCGAGGTCCCGACACTGGCCACGCCGCGCCTGGTCGCCCTGCTGGAAGAGGCCACGGTGTCCGCCCTGGACGGCTGCCTCGGTAAGGGAGAGACCAGCGTCGGCATGCGGGTCCACATCGACCATCTGGCCCCGTCGGCCCCCGGCAGCTTGGTGGACGCCGAGGTCGTGCTGGAGGCCGTGGAGGGCCGACGACTGACCTTCGCCGGCACGGCCCGAGTCGGCGACGACGTGGTGGCCAGAGCCACCATCGTCCGGGTCGTCGTGGAGACCGACCGGTTCCTGGACCGGGTGACCGGTGGAGCCGGCTGACATCGGGCCCGACGGGCACCGGGTGCCGTCGACCGAACGGTCGGGCCTCCGCCGGTCCGGAGAACCGGGAACCGGGCTTCACTGGTGGGCCGAGGTGGCCCTCGTCCTGGCCTTCTACGCCGTCTACTCGGCCATCCGGAACCTGTTCGGTTCCGAATCGGTGGAGCCCGCTGTCGCCCTGGCCAACGCCGAGAGGGTCATTGACCTGGAGCAGGCGCTGGGCCTCTACAGGGAGCCGGGAATCCAGGCTGCCTTCCTGGACCACGAATGGTTCATCCAGTTCTGGAACCTCTTCTACGGGACGTTCCACTTCGGGCTGACCATCTTCGCCCTGGTCTGGGTCTACCGGAGGTTCCCTCACCTGTACGCCCGGCACCGGTCCACTTTCCTGTGCACCACGGGGTTGGCCCTGGTCGGGTTCAGCCTCTTTCCCCTGATGCCGCCTCGGTTGCTGTCGGACTGCGGGGAGTTCGGGGCCTGCCTGGCGTCTCTCCATCCCTACGTAGACACGGTGGCCGACGTCGGTGGCCTCTGGTCGTTCGACTCGGGGACCATGCAACGGGTCTCCAACCAATACGCCGCCATGCCAAGCCTGCACTTCGCCTGGGCTACCTGGTGCATGCTGGCGCTCTGGCCCACTCTGCACACCCGGACCTCTCGGGCCCTGATTGCCGCCTACCCGTTGGCCACCCTCTTCGCCGTGGTGGTGACGGGCAACCACTTCTGGATCGACGCCGTGGGTGGCCTGGTGGTACTGGCCGCCGGTCACGTCCTGTCTGGCCTGCTGGTGGCTAGTTGGCGCCGCTGGCGGTCGGTTGTCGAGGCCCGTTAACCGGCTCCCGCCGGGTGTCAACGCGACACCCCGGCTACCGTGTCCCCCTTGGTTCCGTCCCGGAACCCCCGTCCCGACCCGGCCCCGCCGATAGGCCTGAGCGCCCATGCGACTCGACTCCATACGGACCCCCGCCGACCTCCGCGATCTCGAGCTCGAGGAGCTCACCGGCCTGGCCGCCGAGATCCGGCAGCGGATCGTGGACACGGTGGGCCAGACCGGAGGCCACCTGGGCTCCAACCTCGGTGTCGTCGAACTGACGCTGGCCCTCCACCGGGTTTTCAACAGCCCCCGGGACGCCATCCTCTGGGACACCGGGCACCAGACCTATGTCCACAAGCTGCTGACCGGTCGGGTCGACCGGTTCGATGGCCTCCGGCAGGCCGGCCGGATGTCGGGCTACCCGTCGCGCGACGAGTCGGGCCACGACTGGATCGAGAACTCGCACGCCTCGACCGTGCTGTCCTACGCCCACGGCCTTGCTACGGCTCAGGCGGTCACTGGCGGAAACCGACGAGTGGTCGCGGTGATCGGCGACGGGTCCATGACCGGGGGCATGGCCTTCGAGGGGCTCAACAACCTGGGTCACAGCGGCCTGAAGGTCACCGTGGTGCTGAACGACAACGGCCGGTCGTACGCCCCGACGGTGGGCCGCCTGTCCGAGAGCCTCATCCGGATCCGCTCCAACCCCATCTACATGCGCCGACAGCGTCGCCTCGAGGACCTGGCCGAGCACCTCCCGTGGGTCGGCGAGCTAGTCGAGAGGGGAATCAGCGCCACCAAGGCGGCCATCCGGGACATGTTCGAGCCCACGGCCTTCTTCGAGGCGCTCGGGGTGCACTACCTGGGCCCCTTCGACGGACACGACATCGCCGAGATGGAGGATGCCCTAGCCAACGCCATCGAGTTCGACGGCCCGGTCTTGATCCATGTGCTGACCCAGAAGGGCCGAGGCCACGGGCCGGCAGAGCAGGACCCCATCAAGCACATGCACGACACGGGAGGCGTCAAGCCGGGTAGTTACACGGCGGCCTTCACCGAGTCGCTCCTCAAGGCCGCCGAGTCGAGGCCCGAGGTGGTGGCCATCACGGCCGCCATGCCGGACTCCACCGGCCTCCTGCCGTTCCGCGAGCGGTTCGGCGACCGGTGCTTCGACGTGGGCATCGCAGAGCAGCATGCGGTGACGGCAGCGGCCGGGATGGCCATGGGTGGGCTCCGCCCTGTGGTGGCCCTCTACGCGACGTTCTTAAGCCGGGCCTTCGACCAGGCCAACCTGGACGTCGGCCTGCATGGCCTGCCCGTGGTGTTCTGTCTGGACCGGGCGGGGATTACCGGCGACGACGGCCCGTCGCACCACGGCGTGCTGGACATGGTCCTGCTATCCAAGGTCCCCGGCATGACGATCCTGGCGCCTTCCTCCTACCAGGAGGTCCAGCAGATGCTAGAAGACGCTTTGGCCATCACCGACGGGCCGGTGGCCATCCGTTGGCCCAAGACCCCGGCACCCCACGTCGGCTGGGACGAGGTGGGTCGTGGCCTGTCGGCCCGCCGAGTGGTCGAGGCCACCGGCGACCGGACGGTGTGTCTGCTGGGAGCCGGCAAGATGCTGGCCGCTGCCCAACAGGCGGCCGACCTGCTGGCCGCCGAGGGCGTGGACGCCTCGGTTTGGGACCCGCGCTGCGTCTGCCCGTTGGATCCCGAGATGCTGGAAGACGCGGCGAGACACCGGCTGGTGGTCACCGTGGAGGACGGCTTCCGGGAGGGCGGCTTCGGCTCCGCTGTGCTGGACGACCTGGCCCGACGGTCCCCGAGCACCGAGGTGGAGGTGCTGGGCGTACCGGTAGCCCACCACGCCCACGGTGCGGCGGACGACCTGCTGGCCTCGTTCGGCCTGAACGGCCCGGGAGTGGCCGAAAGCGTCCGTAGGCGGCTGGGCTGATCCGGTGCGGTCGTCGACTACCTGGCCGACGACCGCTCAGGTGAAGAAGGGGTTGTCGCCCGCCGCGTGGTCTGTGGCGTCGACCACTTCAGTGATCTCTGGGATGGCTTCCAGAATGGCCCGTTGAATTCCCTCAGTGAGGGTGGCCTGGCTCATAGCGCATCCCTGGCAGCCGCCGCCCATAGTCACGTAAGCCGTGTGGCCCTCGACGCCGACCAGGGTGGCGAAACCGCCATGGGAAGCCAGCATCGGGTTGACGTTCTGGTCCAGGAGCTGGGTGATCCGCTCCGGAACCTCGCCTTCCAGGACCAGTTCGCCGACGTCGCCCAACGGGTTGGGTCGGTTCGGGTTACGGATGATCAGGCCGCCCTGCACCGGGTTGCTCGGCAGATCGAGGGTGGCCCCGGCCAGTTTCGACTGGCTCTCGTCGCCTACCGCGAACTCCAGGCCGCCGAACTCCCACCGGTGGCAGCCGTCGGGTAGCTCAGAGATGGGCGTGAAGGCCAGGTCGTAGACATAGTCGACGCCAGACACGCCGGTCACGTCGATCTGCAGGGCCAGGGAGGCCGGCTCGTCCTCGCCGGCACGGACTTCGAGCACCTTGGCCAGGGCGGCCTCGGTGACCGAGATGACCGGCTCGTCGGTGGACGGTGCGGCGTCGAGAGTGGTCTGGTCGCTCATGTCCTAAGGCTACCGGCTTGTACCGGGCACACTTCGATGGCCCCCACGTTGCACCGGTAGGTTCTCGGACATGACCGACTCCTCCTCCGCCCCTGCCGTGGTCTCCGTCCGCCGAGACGGGGACGTGGCCATAATCGACCTCGACGACGGCAAGGCGAACGCCCTTGGACACGAGACCATCGCCGCCCTGCTGGCCTCCCTCGACCAGGTGGAGGCCGACGGAGCTGACGCCGTGGTGCTGGCCGGCCGGCCGGGCCGCTTCTCGGCCGGCTTCGACCTGACCGTGATGCAGGCGGGCCCGGCCGAGGCCCAGGAAATGCTGAAGGCCGGGGTAGACCTGTTCCTCCGGCTGTACCTGTTTCCCCGGCCCGTGGTGGCGGCCTGCACCGGGCACGCCATCGCCGCCGGCGCCATCCTCTTGTTGTCGAGTGACGTACGCGTCGGGGCGGCCGGTGAGTTCAAGGTCGGCCTGCCCGAGGTCACCATCGGTATGCCGCTTCCTTTCTTCGCCACGGAGATGGCCCGGGACCGCATCTCCAAGCGGCACTACGCGCAGGTCATCCTGGGCCGGATGACCGACCCAGCCGCCGCGGTGGACGTCGGGTTCCTCGACGAGGTGGTCGATCCCGACGATGTCGTGGAAGTGGCTCTGGACCGGGCTCGGGCCCTGACCGGGGTCAGCCGGGGCGGGCTGGTGCGCACCCGGGTGACGTCTCGGGGGGCGGTGGCAGAGGCGATCCGTGCCGGCCTGGAGGACGACCTCGCCCATTTCAACGTCGAAGGCTGAGCGGTCAGGGCGCTGCACTGACCATGCCCGAACGTTACGACGGCCTGCTGCTAGTGGCCTTCGGGGGACCTGAGGGACTCGACGACGTCGAACCGTTCCTGGCCCGGGTGACATCCGGCCGTTCCATCCCGTCCGACCGCCTGGCCGAGGTAGCGGACCGTTACCGCTCGGTCGGTGGTCGGTCCCCGTTGAACGGGCGCATGCGCACGCTGCGAGATTCCATCCGAGCCGAGTTGGATCGACGGGGCCTCGACGTGCCCGTCTTCTGGGGCAACCGGAACGCCGACCCGCTGCTGGCCGACGCTGTGGCCGCCATGAGCAACGCTGGGGTCCGACGGGCCCTGGCCTGGACGGCCTCCCCCTACGCCTCCTACGAGACGTGCCGCCGGTACGGCGAGAACCTTGAAGCGGCCCAGACGGCCGTTGGTCCGGGAGCGCCAGTAATCGATCGGGTCCGGCGCCACCACGACCATCCGGGCCTCATCAATCCGGCCGCCGACCGGTTGGCCGAGGCCCTCGACCGGCTGCCCGCCGACCGACGGGACCGGGCCCACCTCCTGTTCTCCGCCCATAGCATTCCGACCGCCCTGGCCGACACCTGCGCCTACGTGGCCCAACTCCGCGACACGGCACGTTTGGTCGCCGAGCGGGTGGATCCCGAGCGTCGGCACGACCACGAGGTGGTCTGGCAGTCCCGTAGCGGCTCGCCGCAGGTCCCGTGGCTGGAGCCCGACGTAGGCGACCGGATCCAGGCCCTGGCGGCCACCGGAGTGGACGCAGTGGCCGTCTCCCCCATCGGCTTCCCAGTGGAAAACTTCGAGATCGCCTGGGATCTGGACGTGGAGGCGTCCGGGCGGGCCGCCGACGCCGGCGTGGCGTTTACCCGGGCCGCAGCAGTGGACGACGATCCTCGCTTCGTCTCCATGGTGGTGGACCTCCTTGTCGAGAGACTCGACCACGACCCCGAACCAATCCGATCGGGCCTCGGATCCCTCGGCGTCCCGGTCGACGCCTGCTCCAAGGCGTGCTGCCCAGGACCCCGCCCCTGACCGCCGCCGATCGGCCGAGCATCCCCGAACGCTGGTAGACCGACAGGTAATTTCGGTGGTGATGAACCATGCCCGTATCGCCTCGGAAGCCCTCCGCTTCCGACTGGGAACGTTCTCCACCCCGATAGGCGGACCCCCGGCGCTGGATCCTGAGGAGGCCGGGGCCATCTTGGTGGCCTGCGGGGACCCTGGCGTCGACTACGCCCTACGGATGGTCGGTCAGACGTGGCAACAGGCGGGTCTAATCCCCGAGACCATCGAGCAGCCCTGGTCGGCCGGTGATGCGGCACGAATGCGGTCCGTCGGCGGAACCGCTCTGCTCGACGCCCTAGACGATCTGGTCTCCGGCATCTCCCGCTGCCGCATCCTGTCCTAAGCCCGGCTTTCCAGCGGTCGCCGGGAAGGTGCCGCGGCGGGGACCATGCCCCGCAGTACGGTCGCCACGGGGCTCCGGTGGGCGATGTCGCACCCCCATGCCATGCTCGCCTTACGGCGCCACGACCGACGACCAGCCACCACCGAGGCCGATGAGTAAGCAGCAGAAACTCCTCCCTGACGACCGGCCCTTCGCCCGTCAGGTCGTGGAGGTCCCGGTCGCCGACGAGATGAAAGAGTCCTTCCTCGCCTACTCCCTCTCGGTGATTACGGCCCGGGCCATCCCCGACGTTCGGGACGGCCTCAAGCCGGTTCAGCGGCGCATCCTCTATTCGATGCTGCGCATGGGTGTGCGTCCCGACTCCCCGCACCGAAAGAGCGCACGGGTGGTGGGCGACACCATGGGTCGTTACCACCCGCACGGTGATGCAGCGATCTACGACGCCCTGGTGCGTATGGGCCAGACGTTCTCGCGGGGCATGACCCTGATCGACCCACAGGGCAACTTCGGGTCGCTGGACGACCCACCAGCCGCCCCCCGCTACACCGAATGCCGCCTCACCGAGGCAGCCATGGCCATGGTCCGGGAGCTCGACGAGGACACGGTGGAGTTCCGTCCGACCTACGACGGGGAGGCCACCGAACCCGTCTCACTGCCAGCCCTCCTCCCCAACCTGCTGCTGAACGGCACCACGGGGATCGCCGTGGGCATGGCCACCAACATGCCCACCCACAACCTGGCCGAGGTCCACGCGGCGGTCGCCCTGGTGATGAAGAAACGTCGCCCGAAACCCACTACCGACGAGCTGATGGCCGTCCTACCCGGCCCGGACTTCCCCAGTGGGGGAATCTTGGTCGACGACGGCATCCGCGAGGCCTACGAGACGGGCCGGGGGACCATCCGGCTTAGGGCCCGGGCCCACGTGGAGGACATCGGTCGGGGCCGACAAGCCATCGTGGTCACCGAACTCCCATACCTGGTGGGGCCGGAGCGCGTTATCGCCAAGCTCAAGGAGTTGAACGAGACCGGACGAGTCGCCGGTATCTCAGACTTTAAGAACCTGTCGGACCGCCACACCGGGTTGCGCCTCCAGGTCGCCGTTAAGCCGGGACACAACCCGCAGGCCGTACTGGGTGAGCTGTACCGGCTTACCCCGCTGGAGGAGACCTTCGGGATCAACAACGTGGTCCTGGTGGACGGCGAGCCCCGGACCCTCGGGATCTACGACCTCTGTCGCCACTACATCGACCACCGTTTGGAGGTGGTGGTCCGCCGGACGAACCACCGGCTAGCCCGGGCCGAGGAACGCCTCCACATCGTGGCTGGCCTCCTGATCGCCCTGGACGCCATCGACGAGGTGGTGGCCATCATCCGCGGCTCGGAGGACGCGGCGACGGCTCGCGAGGCCCTAATGGACCGCTTCTCGCTTAGCAGGAACCAGACCGACCACATCCTAGATATGCCCCTGAAGCGCCTGACAGCGCTCGAGACCCGGCGTCTGGAAGAGGAGCGAGAAGAGCTTGAAGCGGCGATCGGGGACTTCAAGCAGCTCCTCAAGTCGGAGACCCGTCGTCGCACCCTCGTAGTGGCCGAGCTGACCGAGGCCGTGGAGGCATTCGGTCGGCCGCGACGGACCGAGATCGTCCACCCGGATGACCTTCCGGTGTTCGACACCACGGAGGTGGCCGAGGACGTGGCCGACGAGCCTTGCGTGGTGACCCTGACCACATCAGGTCAGATTGGCCGGTCACCCGCCGACGGGGCCCGGCGCTCTGCTCCCGGGCGCCACGACGTGCTGGTCGCCTCCCTCCTGACCCGGACCCCAGCTACCGTCACCGCGGTGACGTCGGAGGGCCGGGCCCTCCAGGTGCTGGCTGCCGAGCTGGCTGACGGCGCTGGCCGAGCCCGGGGGGCCGGTGCTGCCCAGGCCTTCGGCACCAACCGAGGTGAGTCCATCTACACGGTGGTGGCTGAGGGCGACGAGCACCTGGTGTTGGCGACGGCCGGTGGGATGACCAAGCGGCTGACCCTCGACGAGGTCCGCTCCACCCGCAATGGCAAGCCCCTGCTCAAGTTGAAGACCGGCGACCGGGTGATGGCCGCCTTCACCGCCCCCAGCGGTGTGGACGTAGTCCTCGTGGCCTCCGACGGCCAGGTCCTACGGACCCCGGTGGACGGCATCAGCGTGCAAGGGCGCGGGGCGGCCGGTGTAGCCGGAATGAAGCTCCGGCCCGGTGCGACGGTGGTCGGCGCAGCCGTCATCCTGGGCGAAGACGTCCTCATCACGGTGACTGACGACGGCGGAGTCAAAGCCACCCCGGTGTCGGAGTTGGACGCCAAGGGGCGGGGCGGCGTCGGGGTGCGAGCCACCCGGCTGGGAGACGGGACGACCCTGACCTTGGCCCATGTCGGACCCCCGATGGGCCTTCTGGCCATCATGGCCTCGGACGACGACCCAAAGAAGCCCGATCCGAACCCGGTGCCTCTCGTCCTGGAACCGACTCGCCGGGACCTGGTGAGCGCACCGTCTGAACGACAGATCCTGGCCATCGGCCCGGCCAGGTGGTGACCGTGGCCGCCACGACCAAGAAACCCACCAAGGCCAAGAAGCCCGCTACGACCAAAAAAGGCGGAGCGAAGAGGTCCGGCAACGGTTACGACGCCGACGCCATCCAGACTCTCGAGGGTCTGGAGGCGGTCCGCAAGCGGCCCGGGATGTACATCGGCGGCACAGGCGCCCCCGGTCTGATGCACCTGGTCTGGGAACTCGTGGACAACGCCGTCGATGAGGCTTCGGCCGGTTTCGCCGACCGGATCGAGATCACCCTGCACCGCGACCAGTCAGTCGAGGTGGCCGACAACGGCCGGGGCATTCCTATCGACCGACACGCCAAGCGCAAGGTCTCGGCCTTGGAGGTCGTGCTGACTGAGCTCCACGCAGGGGGCAAGTTCGGTGGCGGGGCCTACGGGGCCTCGGGAGGCCTTCACGGGGTCGGCGCCTCGGTGGTCAACGCTCTGTCCAGCAAGCTGGTGGCCCAGGTGGACCGGGACGGCCATACCTACGAGTTGGCCTTCCGGGAGCGGGTGGCCGGCCA